>Ga0207433_10002795_pt1 | contig 34798 bp, 30 predicted proteins | sample YelNatPaOPGAMG01_FD_187559 | JGI IMG/M metagenome (GOLD analysis project Ga0207433, IMG submission 187559) | Hot spring thermophilic microbial communities from Obsidian Pool, Yellowstone National Park, USA - OP-RAMG-01 (SPAdes) (version 3) | ecosystem: Environmental > Aquatic > Thermal springs... | reverse complement strand
GGCAGTAATTCACCGGTGGCCGGGTTGTAGGCCTGAAAAGTTTCTCTATAATGAGCCTGGCGGAATTGACCGCCAAGAAGGACGGGATAAACATTTTCTTGGTTTGTCCTCATTTTAACTTGCTCCTTGTCCTGGCTTTTTGAACTTTGACTTTTATTTTATCATCTTTTCTTTTGCGGTATAAAGTTGTTAAAAGGCTAAAAAATATCGTTCTTTAATTAAAAATGAAAAGAGTAAACGGCTCAAAATAAACAATAAAAAATATCAGGGGCTTCCAAGAGCAGTCGGGTTCATAAATTCTTTAGAACATAAATTCTTTAGAACAGGGAAGGATTGATTTTTTAATTAGTGCTCGCTCCCCAAAAAAGAAAGAAGCGAGAAAAAGCAGTTCAGCCGCCGGAATAGATGGGGGAGATGGCAATCCGGTCTCCATCTTTTAGCTCGGCTCCTGGTGCTACTGCCTGTCCGTTACGGGTGATAATTTTCGGCCGGTTGGGGTCCAGAGGCAGAGTAGAAAGCAGTTTTTCTACAGTCGCACCTTCTGGCATCTCAACCATTTTTTCAGAAAAACCAACCTGATTTATCAGTGGTCCGATAAGTTTTACGGTTATTTTTATGTTGTGCTTGCTCATCTTACTCTCTCGAACCTCGAACGCTTCCTGTATTTTGCCCGGAGGCATAAAAAATATAATTACATTTTTATTATACCATTTTTATTTTTTCTGAAATATCATGCCTTTAGCTAAAAATCCATTTTTTCCTTTAATTATTCTTTGAGTTATAAGTTCTTAGAATTTAAAGGATAACCTGACCTGCTCACCGATTATATAAGAATTGTCCAAAATTTTTCAGCTCCTGTTGAGAAATTTTGGAGAGCAGATAAAAAATAAAAAAACCTAACAATCGTTAACCATCAATTATCAACAATCTTCGCAGTTTGCTGAATCTTACAAATAAACCGGGCGCTTTTTAATAGAGAATCAAGTAAAAACCTTCTACTATTTCTTGATTACTTTTGATTAAGTGAAAATTTCTAATTAAGTTAAAATTTCAAGATGCAGCTGGCCTAAAAAATTAAACCTCAGGCAGTTACCTTTAAATCCTGCTATCTTTTTCGGTTTTTAAAAACAGAGCTTTCCTTTGTGCAGTTATTATAATTTCACAATCTCTGGCTTTTGGCAGTTGATTTTTACTTTTCCAGCTTAAACCTGAGCCAGTTTTATTCCAGCTTGGTAAATTTTTCTACTTCGGCTGCTTCTTCTTTAAGGTCCAGAGCCTCAGCTGTCTTCCTGGTGGGGATGCCGCGTTTGTCCCAGCCCCTCTGCTGGTAATAATGGTCAAGCAACTGGTTGTATTTATCTAACTCCAGGACTTTCCCGGCAATTGGGCCATCCTGGTCAGCGTTGTTAGGGTCAAACCAGATCATTGGTGGATAATCTCTGGTTCTGTCCCAATCCGGAAATTCTCGGACCCAGAAGAACTTCATCAGAGCGTAAATACGGTCAGCCACTTTCCAGAAATCATCGACAGTCCAGTTTAGCCCCGTAACTTTGTTGAAATAGGTGGCATAATTTTCAACTGGCCACCCCAGCTCTATCCAGGGGAAACGGCAGGCCACGATGAATTCAAACAGCCCACCACGGATTCTCTGCAGTTCAATGACCTTGGCTGCTTTTTCCGGACCGTAGGAGTCGCGCTGGCTCTGTTTTAGCTCAAAGGTAATGACCCAGCTCTCTTTATGGTGAGCACCAATGGGGCTGGTGCCAAAAGCCAGAGCCATCCCTGGAATGAATTTGCAATTATAGGCAGAAATTTCCAATCCTTTGACGTGCATAGCGTAGGCTTCAGAGCCGTGCCCGATTTTTCTGGCCATTCTCATTGTGCCGTCTGCCAGCAGGTTGCCTACTTCTCCTTCTCGTCTGGCGGCCATACCTAACAATTTTTTGGCCATCTCAGCATCACCAAAACGAAAGTCGCCTTTTATGGCTCCCTGATCAATGGCGTCGGCGTAAAAAGCCAGCACGGCTCCGGCTGAAATGGTATCTATACCATAATCGTCACACAGATAATTAAGAGAGGCCACCTGGTCCAGTTCAAAAATCTCAAGATTGCTACCCAGTAATCCAATGTTTTCATAATCAAGCTCTGATTCCCGTCCTTCATGGTCAAGAATGGTAATACCACACCTCATAGTGCAATTAGGACAGCCGTAGGTCGCTACCCTGGCATTGTTCAACCTTTCTCCATCAATTTTCCAGGCATCAGGATGATGAGTTTTCCTCATATTGCGGACGGGTAGAGCAGCCACTTCATTGCACCAGGCCAGGACACCAGTGGTGCCCTGAATAGACCAGCCTGTTTTTTTATCAATCTCACCGACTTTTCTCAGATCGTCCAATCCAAGCTTTCTCATTCCCTCAGGGTCAGCTACCGGTATGGGCTTGGAACCTTTGACCACAATGGCTTTCAATTTCTTTGAACCCATCACCGCTCCAATTCCGGGACGCCCTCCAGCTCTACCTTCCAGGCTTCGGATCATAGAATAGAGGTTGAGATTCTCACCGCCCTGACCGATTAACAGAATACCAGCGCCTTTTCCGTATTTCTTGTAAAGCCAGTTCTGAGCCTCATAGGTGCCCTTTCCCCATATTTCATCAGCCGGCAGGTATTGGACTTTTTCGTCTTCTATGTAAACATAAATGGGCTTATCTGCCTGTCCTTCAAAAATGATTATGTCATAACCGGCTTTCCTCATCTGCTCGGTGACTCTCGTCCCCAGGTTGCCGTCGCCATAACCGCCGGTTAAAGGAGATTTGGCGGCTACCACCGTTTTCCCGGTGTTGGGAGCAGGAATTCCGGCAATTGGTCCTACAGTCACAATCAGTTTATTCTCCGGCCCTAATGGATCTATCCCCGGCTTTAATTCATCCCATAGGATTTTTAAAGCAAAGCCGCGTCCACCGACCCACTTTTTGGCGAAATCTTCTCCGAAGCTTTCAATCTTATGAGTGCGGTTGCTCAGATTGATTCTGAGTATCTTACCGGTCCAGCCAATCATTATTAAACCTCCTTCATATTTTTATGAGATTAAACGGATAACATAATCAGCCATTTTAGTCAATAAGAACTGTTGCCAAAATTAAGCAGTTGTAAAATAAGGTAATTTGGGTAAAATAATGATGGCTTTTATAGAGGGAGAAAAATGGCAAAAAAATTATTTAGGTCAACCAAACAAAAAATGCTGGGCGGGGTGTGCGGCGGTCTGGCTGAATATTTCGATTTGGATGTTTCTCTGGTTAGATTAATTTTCGTCGGAGTGGCCCTGCTGTCAGCCATATTGCCAATGGTTCTTTTTTACTTGATTGCCTGGCTGGTAATTCCCATAGAACGCAGCCAATAATAATTTGAGGTATATAACGGAAGAGGCAATGACATCCGGGGTAGAAATAGGCTTCAGACATATTGCTATTGAAGGTGTTTTTAAGTCTAAAAAAACACTGCTGGCTCATCATTTAGCTCAGAAAATAGGCGGGCAGCTTGTCCTTGATCAGCCTGGGAATCCCTATCTTAAAGATTTTTATAACGAAAAGGAAGGAGCAGCTTTTCTGGCCCAGCTTATTTTTCTGGCTAACAGGTATCACCAGCAATCGAGGTTATTACAGAGAGATCTTTTTTTAGACAGAGTTATCTGCGATTATCTTTTTGAAAAAGATAAAATTTATGCCTACCAGACTCTAACTGATGATGAGCTTCTGGTTTATGAGAGAATTTATAGCCTGTTATCCGACCGGGTTCCCCGACCTGACCTGGTTATTTATCTTCAGATCACTCTAAAAACACTTCTCTACCGCCTGGAAAAGGAGGGCGATCAGATTGAGAAAAATATATCTGAAAAATATTTAGAAGATATTATTGAAGCCTATGATTATTTTTTCTTTAATTATAAGGCCGCTCCGCTTTTGGTAGTTAAAGCCGATAATCTTGACTTTACTCAGGAAGAAGAGGTCTGGGATATAATTGACCAAATCAAGCACCTGACCAAAGGTACTCTTTTTTATGTTCCTCAAAGCTATAAAGCAAAAAACCTAAAAAAGTGATAAAATTAATTTAATCGATTTTGGTTATTATTGAGCTCAGAGGTTCGAACTGAACACTGAGACTCGTTTCAAGCCTGTAGCCAGGCTCAAGACTTTACCTCGAGCTCGCGGGCGGGCCGGGGATAAAGAAAGGAGTAAAAATGATTCAAAAGCCAGAAGAAAGGGTTACCGTATGCTATCTGCACGAACTTAAAAAGCAGAAGCAAAAAATTATTGCTTTGACGGCTTATGATTATCCCACGGCCAGAATCCTGGATGAATGCGGAGTAGATATATTGCTGGTAGGCGATTCTTTGGGTATGGCGGTTCTTGGCTATGAAAATACCCTGCCGGTAACTATGGAAGAAATGCTTCATCATACCAGGGCTGTAACCAGAGCCAGAAAAAGAGCCATGGTCATTGGAGATATGCCTTATTTATCCTTTCATCTTTCTCTTGAAGATACAATTAAGAATGCGGCGCGATTTATAAAGGAGGGCGGAGCTGATGGAATAAAATTGGAAGGCGCCAGCCAGCATAGGCTGCAGCTGGTTAAAGCGTTGGTGGAAGCGGAGATACCGGTAATGGGCCATGTGGGCTTGACTCCGCAATCAGTGCAGAAGATTGGCGGTTTTAAGGTCCAGGGGACTGATGAAGAGAAAGCAGAAGCTATTTTTTGTGGCGCTTTAGAGCTGGAGAAAGCTGGAGCTTTCGCCATAGTTTTGGAATCAATACCGCAGGAACTGGCCCGAGAAATAACGGCGGCTTTAAAAATTCCAACTATAGGCATAGGCGCTGGACCTGAGTGTGATGGACAGGTGCTGGTCATTAATGATTTATTAGGATTAACCAGCGGTTATTTACCCAGGTTCGTAAAAAAATATGTTGATTTACAGACGATTATTTCTAAAGCAGTAAACGAATTTATCCATGAAGTCAAAGAAGGCTATTATCCCGCACAGGAACATTGCTATCATCTAAAAGCGGAAAAAGCCGGAATGGTAGAAAACCTTCGGGCCAGAGTTATGGGGAAAGATAATTTTTGATTGAATGACCGAAGCGAAATTTAGGTTGGTAAAAAAGAAAAAAGGTAAATTTAGAATGAAAATATTTTTTTATCAAATGGATTATAGAATTGATAATAAAAAATAATTTTGAAGGAAAGCGGCTATGGAAATAGTGAGTACGATTAAAGAATTAAAAGAGAGAATCGGCCGGTGGAAAAAGCAAGGATTAAAAATCGGCTTTGTGCCTACCATGGGCTATCTGCATGAAGGACATCTCAGTCTGATCAGAGAATCCAGAAAGCATTCTGAGGTTACGGTGGTTTCTATTTTTGTCAACCCCAAGCAATTTGGCCCAAATGAAGATTACCAGCAATATCCCCGGGACTGGCAACGGGACAGGCAAATGCTGGAAAAAGAGGGGATAGATTTACTTTTCTACCCCACAGTTGAAGAGATGTATCCTGACGGTTACAGAACTTATGTAGAAGTAAAAGAGCTTCAGGATAGGCTTTGCGGTCGCACCAGGTCAGGGCACTTTAGGGGAGTTTGCACCGTAGTTTTAAAGTTGTTCAACCTGATTCAACCTGATGAAGCTTATTTTGGCTGGAAAGATGCTCAGCAGGTGATAATTTTAAAGAAAATGGTTGAGGATTTAAATCTTCCCGTGAAAATAATTCCCTGCCCGATTGTTCGTGATATTGATGGCCTGGCTTTGAGTTCCCGTAATACCTATCTTAAGGCTGAGGAAAGAGCAGCTGCCCTGATATTGAAAAAAAGCCTGGACCTGGCAGAAAAATTAATTACCAGTGGAGAAAAGGATGCAGAAAAAATTAAAAAGAAAATGGTTGAACTGATCCTATCAGAACCTCTGGCGAGAATTGATTATGTGGAAATTGTTGATTTAAAGAACCTGGAAAGCCTGGATAAACTGGATGGCGAGGCTTTGATCGCTCTGGCTGTTTACATCGGCCGCACGAGATTGATTGATAATTTTAGGATTATTGCAGGAGGAATTGAGAAATGATTGTCTCCTATCTAAAAAGTAAAATTCATCGAGCCAAGGTAACCTCAAGTGACATCAATTATGAAGGAAGTTTGGGCATTGATGAAAGCCTGCTGAAAGCAGCCGGATTGAGAGAGTTTGAAAAAGTAGAAGTTTATAATGTTTCCAACGGCGAAAGATTTTCTACTTACTTGATAAGGGAAGAAGCTGGCTCAGGTCGTATCGGAGTATATGGAGCTGCTGCTCATAAAGCCAGAAAAGGCGATATCATTATCATTACTTCTTATTGCGGATTAACTGAAGAAGAGGTTGAATTTCATCTTCCCAAGATTGTGCTCCTTGACGAGGAGAACAAAATCAAGCTGGTAAAAAACTGACATTTAAATCCACAAGCGTTAAATCAAAAACTGGATTCAGATTCATGAGATTAAAAGTCGAAAGGGAAGAGATGGTTTTTATCTTTTGGGCCTATTCTACATGATAGTTGGGTGCCTCCTTGGTAATGACCACATCGTGGACATGGCTTTCCCGTAAGGCGGCTGGAGTAATTTTTATGAATTTAGCCTTTTTCTGCAGTTCTTCAATTGTCCGGCAGCCAGCATAACCCATACCAGCTTTCAGCCCGCCAACCAGCATCTGGATAATGGAGACGGCGCTACCTTTATAGGGGACACGTCCTTCAATTCCTTCTGGAACCAATTTTGTTTCTGAGACAGTATCCTGAAAATAGCGATCTCGGCTGCCTTCTTTCATTGCTTCCAGCGATCCCATTCCTCGATAAGTTTTATAGGCTCTTCCCTGATAAATCACTACCTCTCCCGGAGCTTCATCGGTTCCCGCCAGAAGATTACCCAGCATAACTGATGATGCACCGGCGGCCATAGCTTTAGTAATATCTCCGGAGTATTTAATGCCTCCATCAGCAATTAGTGGAAGGTTATATTTGCTGGTAACCTTATAAACATCTGCTATGGCAGTAATCTGGGGAACGCCAATGCCGGCTACTACCCGTGTGGTGCAGATCGAGCCGGGACCAATACCAACCTTAACTGCATCTATTCCTAATTTAATCAAATCTTCGGCTGCTTCAGCCGTGGCTATATTTCCTGCTACCAAATCTATTTCTTGGTATTTCTGGCGAATAAGTTTTACTGTTTCCAGCACCCTCTGAGAATGTCCATGGGCGGTATCAACTATGATTACGTCACAACCGGCCTTAATCAGAGCGTCAACTCTGTCCATCACCTCTGCTCCTACCCCTACGGCTGCGCCTACTCTCAGTCGACCTAATTTATCCTTTGAAGCCAGGGGATATTGGATGCGCTTTAGAATGTCTTTGTAAGTGATAAGACCTTTAAGATGATAATTTTCATCAACAATTAAAATTTTTTCTACCTTGTGTTTATGGAAAAGTTTCTCCGCCTCTTCCAGAGAGGTTCCTACCGGAACTGTCACCAGCTCTTTGGTCATTACCTCGGAAACAGGAATGTCCAGGCGGCTCTCAAATCGGATATCGCGATTAGTCAAAATACCTACCAGCTTGTTATTTTCGTCGGTGACCGGCAGCCCAGAAATTCTGTATTTTTTCATCAGCTCGAGAGCTTTGTAAATCTTATCCTGTGGTCGGAGGGTAATAGGCTCAACAATCATTCCACTTTCATGCCTTTTGACTTTATCAATTTCTTCTGCCTGGGCTTCGATGGACATATTGCGATGAATAATCCCGAGGCCACCTTGCTGGGCCAGGCAAATAGCCATTCTGGAAGCAGTGACGGTATCCATGGCCGCAGAAATTATGGGTATATTCAAAGGAATTCTTCTTGTCAACCAGGTGGAAACATCGGCCTCAGTTGGCATAATATTAGATTTGGCAGGGAGGATTAAAACATCGTCAAAGGTTAAGCCTTCTTTTAATTTTTCTTCTAACATATCGTTATCCTCCAGGTATCCTTTTTAATGTCTCTTCTTTTTACTGGGAATGAGTGGTCTGGCCTGCCTGGCTTGAGCTCCACCAACAGCCGCTTGGGGACGTTGATAATAAATAGGCTGCTCTTTTCTCTGTGGTCTTTCTTCTGCGATTACTGGCTGAATCAAAAACAGATAACGCACGGCATCTTCTTCAATTCGATCCAGCATTTGTTGGAACATTTCATAGCTTTCTTTTTTATATTCAATTAAGGGATCGCGTTGACCATAGCCGCGAAGACCTATTCCTTCTTTTAAATAATCCATTTCCAGCAGGTGGTCTTTCCAGCGGGAATCTATTACCTGAAGCAGAATCAATCGTTCAAACTCTCTCATTCTTTCTGAACCTAACTGCTCTTCCTTCTGGGTATAAATTTCTTTCAGTTTAGCGATCAATTTTTCTTCCAGCTCATCATAAGTAATCGCTTCCCAATCAAGATTTAACTGGTTGAGGTCATAGCCGAATTGAGAAAAAATTGCCTGACGCAGGGCTTCCCGGTCCCACTCATCCGGATGTTTATTTTTATTGGCGAACTGGTCTAAATACCATTCGACCAGACTATCTATGAGATTAAAATAATATTCATGGAGGTCCTTGCCCTCAAGAATTTCCCGCCGCTGACGGTAAATAGTTTCCCGCTGTTTATTCATTACATCGTCATATTCCAGCAGGTGTTTTCTGATAGAAAAATTCTGAGCTTCAACCTGTTTTTGAGCTCTTTCAATAGCTCGAGAAACCATCGGGTGCTGGATAGGTACCCCTTCCGACATTCCAATTCTGCTCATCAAGCCCGAGAGACGGTCAGAACCGAAAATTCGCATCAGATCATCCTCGAGCGAAAGGTAAAAGCGGGAAGAACCTGGATCTCCCTGACGGCCAGCCCGTCCCCGCAACTGATTATCAATGCGGCGGGATTCATGACGTTCTGTTCCGAGGATGTGGAGGCCACCAAGCGCCACTACCTTTTCGTGCTCTTCTGAAGTTATCCTCAGTGCCTCTTGATAGGCTTTATTAAATTGTTCTGGGGTCACCTGGGCAGGGTCAAGACCGGCTTTTTTCAAAGCTTCCTTAGCCAGAAATTCGGGATTCCCTCCAAGCAGTATATCTACGCCCCGGCCCGCCATGTTAGTAGCAATAGTAACCGCGCCAATTCGGCCGGCCTGAGCAATTATTTGGGCTTCGAGTTCATGATATTTAGCATTGAGAACAACATGCTTTATACCTTTTTTCCTAAGCATTTCGCTGAGTTTTTCTGATTTTTCAATGGAAATTGTACCAACAAGTACCGGCCGCCCAATTTTATTTAGCTCTATAATTTCTTCTACCACTGCGTTCCATTTTTCTCGAGCGGTGCGATAAATAACGTCCGGATATTCAGTGCGGATCAGAGGCTTATTGGTAGGAATTTCTACCACATCCAGGTTATAAATCTGCTGGAACTCGGCTGCTTCGGTTGCTGCCGTTCCCGTCATGCCAGCCAGCTTTTTGTACATGCGGAAATAATTCTGAAAGGTTATGGAGGCTAAGGTTTGATATTCTTCTTCCACTCGAACGCGCTCTTTGGCTTCTAAGGCTTGGTGCAGGCCATCGCTATAACGGCGGCCAGGCATCAGACGGCCGGTAAATTCATCCACGATAATAACCTGACCGTCCTTAACCATATAATCTACATCACGCTTGAAAAGGAAATGAGCTTTAAGTGATTGGTTAATGGCATGAACCAGGTCCATATAATTTAAATCATAAAGATTTGGTACCCCGAAATATTTTTCAGCTTCAGCAACCCCGTTTTCGTTTAGAGCGATTGTCCGGGTTTTCTCATCCAGAATGAAATGCTTGTCCTTTTGAAGTCGACGGACGAAATTATCAACTTTATAATAAAGCTGGGTTGATTCCTGAGTGGGTCCGGAAATGATCAGCGGTGTCCGGGCTTCATCAATCAGGATACTGTCTACTTCATCTACAATGGCGTAATTAAATTCGCGCTGAACGAGGTCTTCCAGCCGGAACTTCATATTATCCCGGAGATAATCAAAACCAAATTCATTGTTAGTCCCATAAGTAATATCAGCGGCGTAGGCTTTCTGGCGTTCGGCATCGCCCAGATCATGTTGAATAACTCCAACGGTAAGGCCTAAAAATTTGTAAATTGGGCCCATCCACTCGGCGTCTCTTTTCGCCAGGTAATCATTAACGGTAACAATGTGGACCCCCTTGCCTTCCAGAGCGTTTAAGTAGGCGGGAAGGGTAGCTACCAGGGTTTTGCCTTCGCCCGTCTTCATCTCCGCAATTTTCCCCTGGTGGAGAACTATACCGCCCATCAGCTGCACATCAAAATGACGCATTTTTATTGTCCGGCGGGCTACTTCCCGGACTACGGCAAAAGCTTCTACCAGAATGTCTTCCACAGTGGCCCCCTGCCGTAGTTTTTCTTTGAATTCAGCGGTTTTGGCCTGGAGCTGGGCGTCAGTGAGCTTCTGGATTTGCGGCTCAAGGGCATTTATAGCCACAACATAAGGCTGGAGTTTTTTCAGGTCCCGTTCGTTCTTGGTCCCGAAGATTTTAGTTAAGATCCATTTCCACATTTATTAATTTTTAACAGAATCTGGCTTTAAAGTCAATTAAGTCCAAAATTTAGTCAGTATTAAGTGCTTGATAACTAAAAAGAAGGAGAACTTTTGATAAATCACATTTATATGGTAGCGAAGGTCCCTGATTCAAAAGGATTCTTAGGGCATAAAGTTGACAAATTGGTATTATTTAAATTAAAAGTTCTTCATAATCAAAAAAAGGTGGAAAAAGTGCCCTGGTTTCAGGATTATGATCCAGCTGGCAGATGGCTGCTATCTTCTCTGCTGGCTGCTCTGCCGATTATTGTACTGCTTGGCAGATTGGCTTTTCTGCGGCTAAAAGCTCACGTGGCGGCCGTGGTTGGCTTATTGGTTATCTGTCAGGCTTATGTTTATCCAATTTCTTTAATGGTAGTAAAATAAAATTTGTAAAAGGGATTATATTTTAGCGTTTTGCTCTGATAAAAGAATTGGGCAAAAATCAGGTCTAATAGATAAGTAATGAGAGGAATAAAAATGAAAAAAGTAAAATTATCAAATCAAATTATTAATTCTGCTTTTTTTTCTCTATTAATTATTTGCTTGGTGATTATTTTTTTGCCTCAAGATGGAGAAGCAAAAATTAAAGAGGGAGGAGAAAAAACACAGCTGGTCGTAAAAACAATAAAAATGTGGCCAGAGATAGATAGGTCAGAATTCTCTTCAGTGGTTGATGAACTTGAGCCAATTGGCTTCTGGCTTGAGGTCAGCTGGCCTATGGATTGGGATGAAGGGAATATTCAGTTTTTGTTACAGGGGAAGCCCGTTCCGTTTAAAGAAGGTGGCGGTGGCTTTGGAGAGGGATTTTATGATCGGGATTATTTTATCTATGCCGGGGCTCCAGGCTCTAAATATATTGAGGTAGTTTTTTCCTCGGACAAAAAAAAGGCCGTGGAAAAAGTTAAGGTAAATTTCCGTTCAAGGGGAGGATTTGTTCCTTTAAACAGGGTTAATAATGAATTATTTACCGCTTCTGAACAGCTTGAATTTCTAAGCTGGTTTTTTAAAGATTATAAGGTAGAGGTTAATGGCAGGGAACAGAAATTAGAAGACCTGGAAATTTTTGATGGTATTCATTTACTACGTTGCCGTCCGGAATTTAAGCCGGGGATTAATCAAATTCACTTTTCTGGCTTTAATTATGATAATGAGAGAAAAGAATGGGAGTTTAGAATTTTTTATCGCCAAGCAGGTGAACTCGAAATTGGTGACAGCTTTGCTCTAAAATATGAATGCTTTGAGACCAAGAGCGAATCAATTAATTTGGAAATTGAAGGTAAAGCAGTAGTTGCTGCTGGCGAAGGTAAAAGAAATTATATAATATTTAAACTCGATAATAATTTCATTAATTATGAGGGTGTTTGCCTGCAGCCCCTTATGGCCAGAGAGAAAGGGGAATCCATTATTAAAATTATTAAGTCACATTGGCGGGGAGAAGAAGAATTATTAAAAGAAATCAAGCTAAAAGTTAAATAATAAAGAATAATTTTTAGAAATTTTAGCAATTTCAGGCTATTTTTAGCTTTTTTAAAAGATGGAGCCAGCCAGCCAGAAATTCACGGGTTTGGACCAGCAATCTTTTTCGCTTGAAAAAAATGACACCAGCTACCCATAATACAAAAAATCTTCTCCAAAAGATTGATTCCAGCCAGACTGTTCTGAAACCCAAAAGGATATAGAGGAAATGAAAGGCCTGGTTGACATAAATAGATTTACTCAGCCAGAAAGCCAGGACATTGAAACTAACAAACAATATCAAAAAAAGCCAGGAGTAATGACCAAGCATTGTTCCATAAAATAGGCTGCTGATATAAATACCCCAATCCACCCAGCCATCAAAATCAGCCAGCTTGCCAAGGCGGTAGCTCTTGCGGGCGAAATAACCATCAAGGCAATCAGTCAGCCAAGCAGCAAAAATAAAAATTATAAAGCTGGTAAAAACTCTTCTGCCTTGCCACAGAATGTACCAGAGATAAAGAGCAATAAGACCCCTTAAAAAGGTAAGAATATCCGCAATTAAAAACCCCTTCTTTGCGATATAGCCATCCAGCATTTTATTAATATAATTTTATCTTTAAGCGATTTTTTCTGCAAGGGAGAAAGCGGCATAGATCTTCTCCTTTTCAATTAAGAATTATGAGGCAAAATTAGTATAAAAGATTTAAGATAGGAATAAAGAATAATAAACCAGCTCTTAAATCTTGCCAGTTAATATAAATTTAATCTGGAGCGCTTTCTAACGTCTGCCTCTTCGCCTGGCTATTATTGTTTATCCTGCCCTGTTTTCAATTTGGAAGACTAAAGACCCGCTCGCGTTTTTCATCGTTATATTTTTAAAAGTAATCTTAGTTCTTTATTTTCTACCCAGTAATTCATCAGCCAGAGGCTTGGCGTCATAAATTTTAATTAAAGCCTCTATTAAAGCTTGGGCGTCGACCATAACTGAGCGTGAAACCTTTTCTTCATAAACAAATCTGGTAGGAAGAGATTGAATATTACCATCAAATAGGGCACCAACAAATTCACCTTTTCTATTAACTACAGGTGAACCTGAATTCCCGCCAATAGAATCTATAGTGGCGACAAAGTTGAGAGGTGTGCTGAGATTGAGGGCAGATTTTTTTTGTAACCAGATTTGAGGCAGGCTATAAGGAGGCTCATAGTTATGCTTTTTTGCTTTTTCGTAAAGACCGGCAAAAGTAGTTTCAAATGGTATCCTTTTGCCGTTTTCCACATAGCCCTTAACTACTCCAAAACTTAATCTCAGAGTCCCGGTGGCGTCTGGAGGAATCGAGGTACCTTTAAGTTTGAAAAGAGCTCTTGCAATTAGAGTACCATTCGTGGTTTCGACTGCTTGCACTTGCTTCTCATAACGGTCTCTTAAGCCACGAGAAATTGGTTCAACCATCAGGGCAAGTTTTATCATCGGATCGTCAGACTGGTAAATAGCAGCGGCCCCGCCTTCCATTAATTTTTTCCTGAACTCTGGATCCTTTAGCTTGGTACCGGTAATTAAAGCTTTAGCTACTTCTTCCGGTGATTGACAACCGAGTAACCATCTGGTTTCCTGCAGGTCAGGTAATTCTTCTTTTAATTGTTTTAGAGAATCGGTCAATTTGTAAATTTCAAAATCATCGTATATTGGACCGATAGCTCCTAACATCCTTCTGTTTGCTGCTGTTTCTGAAAACCGGCTTTCCCGTTCAGTGGCCATTCTAACCAGACCCCGGGCGAGATTGAAATAAACCGTGTTAAAAGCATTACCTCGTTCAAAAAATTGATATTCTTTAAAAAAGGATTCAAATGTTTTTTGAGCTTGAGCAATTTCCTCCCAGGCCAGACCATATTCCTTGGCCATTTCAGGGTTGGCAGCAATTGCCTGACGGATTTTTTGTTCTTCAGCCAGCTTTTTAGCCATAAGCTCTTTATCCAAAAGTCCGGATTGATAGCCGATAGTAGCTTTCAGACTATTTTCAATGCCAAAGATCGTATTAAGAGCAATTCTTTCTTGTTCCGGCCCTTTTTTGGCATATTCATGGAGCAATGCCTGTCTTCTTTTCAAATTAGCAATGGTAAAAGGATAGCTGACATCGCGCAGGAAAAGAAGCTGGTCATAGGTTAGCAATCTTCCTGTTGAACCAGGATTGCCTGAACAAAAAACCAGGTCACCTTCTTTGATCGGAGTAGTAGACCATTTTAGATAATTAGCCGTCTTTAAAGGCTGTCCATTTTCATAAACGCGGAAAATAGAAATATCTAAATCATAGCGAGGATAGGTAAAATTGTCCGGGTCGCCTCCGAAGAAGGCAATTTCTTCCTCTACAGCAAAAACCAGTCGGACATCATCATAAGTCTTATATTTATAAAGATTGTACATACTTCCAGAATAAAGTGAAACGACCTGGCAGCGAAGGCCGGTTTTTTCACTGGCCTCTTTCTGAATTTCTGAAATAGCTTTTTGCCGGGCTGCCAGTGCCTCCTGGGGACTCATTCCGGGTTTTTCTGCTGAAAGTACTCTGTCAGTTACATCTTCAATTCCCTGAAGGATCCAGAGTTCCACACCAGGACACTTGAGTTCTTGGTCACGTGTTCGGGCATAAAAACCATTTTTGATAAGGTCACGTTCAGCAGTGGACAAGTTTTGGATCGCGCCGCGCCCGACGTGATGGTTGGTCAATACCAGGCCGTCAGGTGAAACAAATGAAGCTGAGGCCCCGCCAAAGCGGACTGAAGCCAGGCGCAGATGATTCAACCATTCATCAGTAACCTTGAAATTATACTTTTTGGCCAGATAATCTTTCGGCACTAAATTATATGGCCACATCCCCTCGTCAGCGGCCAGGGGTAAGAGCAGCCAGATAAATAGAGCTAACAAACTTAATGAGATTTTTAAGCGATTGGAACGAAGTTTATTCATAATTACCTCCTGCCAAACAATTTTCGCAAAATTTCAGCAAAATTTAAAGTTAAAAATTAAAAAATTGAATAATTTTAAAGCTCAGATAGAACATTCAATTGGATAACCTGATTCCCTATATTTTAAAGGTAATTCTTCTTCTCTCGCTGAAGTTTTTAATCCGATTCATTGGCGGTAGGATAAAAAAATTTTTTTCTCCTCTAAAAAAATGTTGCCGAAAAGAATATAATAACTCTTAAAATTATCTGTTTTTGAAAGAAAGCCATGTTTGGTAAAAGAAGCGGTTATCCTCTAAATGAACCAGAATTAAAGGGAAGCTGTACTCTGCTGGAAATTCCCCAGGGAGCAGTATATAAAATCGTAGAAATAAGGGGAGGTCCAGGTCTGCATCGCCGTTTACTTTCCCTCGGATTCCATCGTGGAGACATGATAACTCTGGAGGGCGAAGCTATAATGAAAGGTCCTGTTCTGGTCAGAAATCTGAATAACGATACCAGAGTAGCACTGGGTCGAGGAATTGCCCAGAAAATTCTGGTAGAGCCAGTTGGTTCTGATGAAAGATAAAGTGCCGGTTATTGTTTTTGTCGGACAACCTAACTGTGGCAAATCTACCCTTTTTAATTCGATCGCCGGTTATAAAGCTCAAACTTCAAACTTTCCAGGGACAACTGTCACCCATGCTCATAGTGAAGTAATCTGGAAGGGAAAGGTTTATTCAATTGTTGATCTTCCCGGTACCTACTCTTTAACTCCTCAGGAACCTCAGGAAAAAGTAGTTTTAACTCATATTTTTAAGGAGAAGCCGGATCTAATTGTCAACGTCATTGACGCTTCTTTATTATGCCGGAGTCTCGAACTGACTCTTGAGCTGTTAGAGCTTGAATATCCAATGGTGGTCGTTCTCAATATGATGGACTTAGCTGAAAAAAAGGGAATGACCATCCGGGTAGAAGAGTTAGAAAGAAGACTCGGTGTACCGGTGGTTAAAGCCATAGCCATCCACGGCCTGGGAACAAAAGAGCTAATGGATTCAGTGGAAAAGGCTTTGCTCACTAAAAGGACTCCGGTGGCTCTTCAGTATGGTAAGGAAGTAGAAAAAAGAATTCAGCAATTAGTTAAAATACTGCCTGAGAATTTTCCCATTGTGGCTAATAAGCGCTTTACTGCTATTAAGACCATAGAGGCCGAAACTCTAACTGCTGACAAATTTTTCCTTGAAAATAACAGGGCTTTTAAAGGACAGCTCGATCGTCTGCGAAAAGAATTATCAGAATGGCGGGAAGCTCCAGCCTATGAAGTTATCTCAGCCGAACGTCATCACCTGGCTTTAAAAATTTTTGAAGAATGCTGCCGGGTCCGACATGCACGGATTAGCTGGGTGGAAAAACTTGACAATTTAATAATGCATCCCATTCTTGGGTATTTTTTTCTTTTATTAATTTTTGCCGGTATGTTCTATTTGATTTTTAAAATTGGAAGCCCTCTGGAAACATGGTTGCTTAAACCCTTTGAAACTTTAAGATTGAGCCTGGAGAACAATCATAACCTTTGGGCAGAACTTCTCTCTGGATTGGTTCAGGGTATTGGTGGAGGGATAGCCATAGTTTTACCCTATTTTATTCCACTTCTGCTGGTAATGGGATTTCTGGAGGACCTCGGCTACTTAGCCCGGGCTGGTTTTTTGCTGGATAGCTTTATGCACAGAATTGGTCTTCATGGCAAATCAGTTCCGATGTTCATTCTTGGTTTTGGCTGCAATGTACCTGCAATTATGGCCACCCGTATTCTGGAATCAAAGCGAGATCGAATAGTAACTGCTTTGCTAATTCCCTTCATTCCCTGTGCCGCCAGAACCACCATTATTCTATCTCTGGTCGCTTTTCTTCTCGGTCCCTGGTGGGCTTTGGGCTTTTATTTATTTAATCTTTTGCTGATATCATTTTTAGCTTTAGTTTTGAAAAAGATTTTTAAGCTTTCTTCTCCTGGTTTAATCCTGGAAATTCCCTCTTTAAAATTACCTTCTTTAAAAAATATCTGGCAGAAAACATATTTTAATCTTGAGGAGTTCGTTAAATTTGCCTGGCCTATATTAATCGGTGGAAGTATCTTTTTGAGTTTTTTGAGCTTTGTCAAAGTTGATCATATTATCAATGCCTTTCTGTCGCCTTTTGTCAGCGGTTTGTTAGGGCTGCCCCAGAGTCTTGGGGTTACCTTAGTTTTTGGTTTTTTAAGAAAAGAACTTTCTCTTCTGATGATGTTTCAGGCTCTGGGTGTTGGCTATCAGCAGCTTTTGAATGTTATTACTAAAGTTCAGCTTCTGGTTTTTGTAGTTTTTGTGAATTTTTTTATTCCCTGTCTTTCCACTTTGGTTATGATTTGGAAAGAATTAGGCCGCAGGATCGCTTTAATTTCTATAGGGCTTAACCTGAGTGTGGCCGTAGTAGTAAGTTTCTTAATCAGAGTAATTTTTTCCCTCTTATGAGAACTGATTTAGGCTTTTTTTTATCATCTGGGCTACTTTTAGCCCGACTACGCGGGCTAAAGAATCAAGCGGTGCCTTTTTGATCTCATCAAGATTGCCAAAAGATAAGAAAAGCTTTTTTTTCTTTTTCGGCCCAAGACCGGGAATACCATCCAGATCGGAAGCAAAGCTTTTCTTTTTACGCCTCTGGCGGTGGTAACTAATAGCAAAACGGTGAGCTTCATCCCGAATATGTTGAAGAAGCTTAAGGGCTTTTGAAGTCGGGTCCAATCTTAGACCATCAGGATGGTTAGTAGAGAAGATAATTTCTTCTTTTTTGGCTAAAGAACAAACTGGGATATTGGCTAATCCGAACGAGGCCAGAACAGCGATTGCTACATTTAACTGGCCTTTACCACCATCAACAAAAATTAAATCGGGAAGCGATTGCTTTTCTTCCAGCAAACGCTTCAACCTCCGGCTTAAAACTTCTTTGATTGAGGCAAAATCATCCTGTCCTTGAACGGTCTTTATCCGGTATTTTCGGTAGTTCGATTTTAAGGGCAGACCATCAGCAAATACCACCAGGGAACCGACGGCTTCTTCTCCCCCGGTATTGGAAATATCAATACCCTCAATTCGGCGGGGTAAAGAGGGGAGAGCCAGTATCTCTCCCAGCTCAGATATTGGGTCAGAGTCTTCTTCTTTTTCTAAAAGAAGGAGGGCATTCTGGTTAGCTAATTCCAGCAAAATCTTTCTTTTCTTGCTATCAGGATAGAGCAACTGGCATTTAATATCAGGCTGGATAAAATCAATATTTATTTTTTCTTCCAACTTTTTACTTAACCTGAAGGGCAACAATATTTTTTTAGGTGGTGGAGAGGCGGCATATATATTTTTAAAAGTTTGAAATAAAATCAGCTCATCATCCTCGGCTGCTATTTTTTTTATTAAATGAGCTGAGGAAGCTCGAATGCGGCCTTCTCTCATATGAAAAATAAATATTCCTGCACGTTCTCCCTGACGGGCGTAACCAATTATATCCATATCTTCTTTATGCACTGAAATGACCCGCTGAGTTTCTCTCAAATTTTCCAGGGCTTTGATGATGTCCCTTAATCTGGCGGCTTCCTCAAAACGAAGTTCATCGGCAGCTTGATTCATTTTTTCCTGAAGCTGGAAGATGAGATCATTTTTTTTACCCTCCAGGAGGAGTAAGGCTTTTTTTAGATTTTCTCTGTAGTCTTCCTCTGAAATTAGCCGGACACAGGGAGCACTGCACATTTTCAACTCATACTCCAAGCATGGTCTTTTTCTATTCTTAAAGACAGAGTTTTCGCAGGTCCTTATCCCAAAAGCTCTGGCCACTAAAGTTATTAAATTCCTGGCTTCATCTGCTGGAGCAAAAGGACCAAAATAGCTGGCTCCATCATCTTCTACCTGACGGGAAAGATAAATACCTGGATAATTTTCATTGATAGTAATTTTAAGAAAAGGGAAGCTCTTATCATCCTTGAGTCTTAAATTAAACTTAGGCTGGTAAAATTGAATATAATTATTCTCAATAAAGCTGGCTTCTTTTTCTGAACTAACCAAAAGGTAATCAACATCATCAGTTTCGCTTAGGATATTTTGGACTTTTAGGTCGGGATTGGGTAAAAAATAGCTTTTAATTCTGTTTTTTAGAGAACGAGCTTTGCCAATGTAAATTACTTCTCCCTGATAATTTTTAAAAAAATAAATGCCAGGTTTTGAAGGGAACCTCTTAATTTTCTTTTTTAGTTCTTCTATTTCCATTGAAAATAATTCTTTTTAACGGCCTATTTTTTGCCCAGAAATATTTTAACACCAAAATAAAATTAACTCAGCTATCAATCCTGGTCCATAAGCTCTAATTCCCTTTTTTTCAAGCGATTTAGCTCATCCCTGAGCTGAGCTGCTTTTTCAAATTCCAGGCTTCGGGCTGCTTCCTTCATCAAACGTTCCAGTTCTTCCATCCTTTTCTGACGTTTTTCTGGGGAGAGGTAAATTTCTTTTTCTTCAGCCAGGCGGGTGTAATCAACATAATCTCGCTCATAAATACTGGTTAGAACCTCATCAATGTTTTTTCTTATGGATTGAGGAGTGATACCATGTTTTTCATTGAATTGTTTTTGCAGAGCCCGGCGCCGATTAGTTTCTTCAATAGCTTTTTTCATTGACTCAGTCATAGTGTCGGCATAAAGAATTACTTTTCCTGAAACATTACGGGCAGCCCGGCCGAAGGTTTGAATCAAACTGGATGTAGAACGGAGAAAACCCTCTTTATCAGCATCCAGAATGGCCACTAAAGAGACTTCTGGTAAATCCAGACCTTCACGTAGCAGATTTATTCCAACCAGAGCATCAAATTTACCTTTTCTCAGATCGCGCAGAATTTTAACCCTTTCTAATGTTTCTATATCTGAATGAAGATAACGAACTTTGAGGCCAAGCTCATGGTAATATCGGGTGAGATCTTCAGCCATTTTTTTGGTCAGGGTAGTAATTAAAGTCCGTTCATTTTTCTTGGCTCGCTCCAAAATTTCTTTCATTAAATCATCTACCTGTCCTTTAATTGGCCTGACCTCAACCTCCGGGTCGATTAGACCGGTTGGGCGGATGATTTGTTCCACTACCTGACCTCCAGTTTTCTTCAATTCATACGGTCCGGGAGTGGCTGAGACATAAATTACCTGGCCCACTCTTTCTTCAAACTCGCGAAAATTCAGTGGTCGGTTATCGAGAGCTGAAGGTAGACGGAAGCCATGTTCAATGAGGGTAAGCTTTCTGGAACGATCTCCATGATACATCCCTCCGATTTGGGGGACGGCTACATGTGATTCATCAATGATAGTTAAAAAGTCATCAGGAAAATAATCAAGCAGAGTGTAAGGGGGCTGACCTGGTTTCCTCTGACTAAGGTACAGGGAATAATTCTCTATACCCGGGCAATAACCAAATTCACGGAGCAATTCAAGATCATATAAGGTTCTTTCCTCAATTCGCTGGGCTTCAAGATATTTCCCCTGACTGTTGAAAATTTTAATTTGTTCTTCAAGTTCTTTTTCAATACCGGCCACAGCTTCCTCTAACAGGCTGCGGGGAGTGGAGAAGAAAGTTCTGGGATAAATAACCACTCTGTCCAGAACCTGGTGTTTTTGTCCAAGTAAAGGGTCCAGGACCGCGATTTCTTTCAGCTGATTATTTTCTAATTCCAGGCGATAACAAAAATCTTCATAAGAGGGAAAGACATCAATTATATCTCCTCTTACCCGGAAAAAACCTCGCCTCAGATCATCATCTGCTCTCTGATACTGAATGGCCACCAGGTTATCTAAAAGCTTTTTCCTAATTAATGACTGGCCCGTTTGAAGGACAAAGCTTTGAGAATAATATGTGTCCGGAGCTCCAATACCGTAAATACAGGAAACTGAAGCCACAATTATCACATCCCGCCTGGAAAATAGAGCATTAGTGGCGGCCAGACGCAGTCGATCTATTTCTTCATTTATAGTTGCCTCTTTGGCTATGTAAGTGTTGGTAGCAGGAATATAAGCCTCTGGCTGATAATAATCATAATAACTGACAAAATATTCAACCGCATTTTCGGGGAAGAAACGCCTGAATTCCTGGTAAAGCTGAGCAGCCAGAGTCTTGTTGGGACTGATTATTAGAACAGGCCGATTAACCCTGGCGATAATATTAGCCATGGTAAAAGTTTTGCCTGAACCAGTTACTCCTAATAATACCTGATGTTTCTTCCCGGAGAGAATACCTTCTGTCAGGCGATCAATAGCCTGAACCTGGTCTCCTCGAGGCGAAAATTCAGAGTGAAGAATAAATTTATTCATGCTGGCTTTATCGGTTCTAATTCTAACTGATAGATTAGCTTATAACCATTTATTTTCTGTTAGTATTGCTCAACCTTAATATAAATCTGATCAACTTTTCAATTATTATTATAGCAGAAGCTCTGAGTCTTTAGGGGACAAATTTGATAAAATTTTGGAATAGCTAATATGATCAGGTGGGAGAATAAGCGATTTTAGTAACTAAAAAAGCCCAAGTTACGGCTGATATTCTTTGGAAATTTTTATTGTTCCTTTGAATTTAGCTCCATTCTGGATAGATACCTTGCAGGCAAGGAGTTCTCCAGTAAAGCGGCCGGATTCGCTGATAACTACCCTTTCAGCTTTCAACTGTCCATCCATTTCTCCATGAATAAATACATTTTTAGCTTTTATTTCAGCCTTTACTTTAGCCGTCTTCTGAATACTCAGATCATGAAAAGCCAAGTCTATTTTTCCGGTGAAATTTCCCTGAAGTTCGAGGTCTTCAGGTCCGCTGATTGTACCATTCATGACAAGCTGCTGGCCAAGGCGACTTGAGGGCCTGGTAAGATTGGCCTCGCCAGGTTGCTTTTTTTCATCTGGGCTCATCTTTCCTATCTCCAATCTACATCATTATATTTTATTTTTATTTATAATCAATAAAAATAAAAAGAATAAAGGCCTGGGCTAAGGGCCATATTTTAATAAAAAATCAATCAGCGGTGTAAAAAAGATTGAGCAGATAACAAATCAAGCCTGCCGGCAGAAGGAGAAAAACAAAATCCATCTTGATTTTCCCGATTGACAAGGTTTAGTGATTTGATAAAATTCAATGGTGATTGGTGTCTCATCAATCTACAGAAAGAGTTTGGAGCTCTCTACAGGAGCGAGCGGGCATAACTCAACGGTAGAGTACGAGCTTCCCAAGCTCGGAGTTGCGGGTTCGAATCCCGTTGCCCGCTCTTTTTTTATCCTCTTCTATTTTGAGCAGAAAAAAATGGCAGGGAAATGAGTAATTGGTATCTATGGTATGATCCTCAGCCCCTCCCTGGCTCCTGGAATATGGCCGTTGATGAATTTCTTTTTCGCCAGGCTCAAAAAAACAGGGGAACTTATCTTCGCTTTTACACCTGGCTTAGGCCCACAGCTTCTTTAGGTTGCAGCCAGGAGGTTTTTCGGGTGGTTAATCTCGAAGAATGTCAGAAGAGGGGAGTAGATGTTGTCAGGCGGATGACTGGAGGCAAAATGGTTCTGCATCATCTGGAGGTAACCTATTCTCTCTCGTCTTCTCAAACCGATATATTTACCCCCACTCTGGAAGGTTCCTATCGCCTTATTTCAGAGGCCCTGATTAAGGGACTGGAAATAATGGGGCTCAAAGCAGCCCTGGCTTCAACCACAGCCGCGGCTTATGCTCGAAGCAATTTGCCCTGCTTTGCCTACCCTGCCCGAAACGAGGTGGAGATTGGCGGTAAAAAAATAATAGGCAGCGCTCAGAAAAGAGCAGGGTCTACTTTCATTCAGCATGGTTCAATCCCTCTGATTAAGGAAATTGAACTTCTTTCGGCTATTTCTTTCGGATTAGCTTTGCTGCGCCCTGAGGGCCTAACTTCTCTTTCCGATGAGCTGGGTAAAAAAATTAGTTTTGAAGAAGCAGCGGATTATTTGCGCCAGGGATTTGAAGAATATTTTCAGATCAATTTAGTGCCTTTTCAACCTTCTCCTTCTGAAGTAGAGCGAATCAGGACGATAGAAATAACTAAGTATGCCAGCCCGACCTGGACATTGCAGAAAATAGAGCCGCCGGCGTTTGATTTTTCGGATTGAGGATGTTAACATAAATTTAGCTCGACTAAAAATGAAAGAAGGAGCTGGCGATGAACGAAATAGAAGAATTAATGAAAATTGAGGTCAATAATTTGCCGCCCCTTCAACCAATGCTTTATGATGATCTTCATCAAAGTGTTTTAAAAAATCTTCATCTGGAATTGGGAAGTGGATCTGTTTTATATATGATTTCTCCTTCATATTCTGTTCTTAACACTGTGCCGAGCGACTTGGTTATAGATTTTCTCAATAAAAAGGAGAATTTGCTTAATTATCTTAAAGAATATCTGATTCAGAATGTAGCCATATATACCGTTATTTTAGAAATGAGCAGTTATTTTATTGAACAGAATAATTACCTTGTTCTGGCCAGGTTTAGAGAAAAAGGTAATGAAGGCCGAAAATTTGAAGTGAAGTTTTATACCCATGAGCCCAAGGAGCTGTTAGCCAATTATAATGATAAAATTTATATAGGTCGGGATTTTATTGACCTTTATAATTTCAAGCGAAAATATTGGGGAGTGAAAGATTTTATTATTTCTATAAAGGACCAATACGATCGTCTTCTGGATAAGGCCGAGGCTCGCCTCAAGAATCCCTTAGAGTATGGCTCATTTTTTCAGGAGATAAAAGAATCAATTAATGAGACCTATACTGAAAGCTTATTAATTCTTCAGTCTCTGCCTCCTTATCCTGAGCTGGATAAAATGAGCGGCAAAGAGTTAATAGAAATCAACAGCCAATATCGTGAGATTACCCACTTTTTGGTTGAGCTCAGAGACGAAGTTGATGAGTTCGAAAATTTATTGCGTTATAAAAAAGAAACTGATTTTGTCCGCTATGTAACCAAATTTAAAAAAGACCTGACGAATCTGATTTCTTTTCTAAATATAAAAATTAATGGGGTTCTCGGTTATAAAATAGCCAATTTTAAGTTCAAGCATTCCTGAATGGCCTGAATGGCTTTCATAAATTTTTTCGGACTGAAAAGAAACAATTTCTGAGATATTTTTGTGGCTTAAAATTATTCTTTTTTTAAAATTTGAATATCAGCATAAGTAGTTTTTAGTTTGATTTCTGGGCGGTCCTGAGCTTGGCTGAAGGCTTTGATTATCGCCAGGCCATTATTCCTATTTTCATCAGGAGAAAAAGGTAACTGCCAGGAGATGTTTCCTCCTTTGGTTTCTGCTTCCAGACGAGCAGTCTGATTATCGGGCCAGTAAAATTTAATTTCGCTGTAATCAGCCTGGACGTTGATGGAATGATTAAGGTCAGATGGCTTTAGAGAAATATTATTATGAGAGGTTATTAATAACAGCTGACCGCTGAAATTGCTGGCTAAAACATTTTCATATGAAGTCTCGAGATGTATATTATTGACTTGAATAGAATCCAGGTTGATCTCTGTATCCTTGCTTTTAATAATCAGGTCGGTCCCTTCAATTCTGGAAAGCCTGATGTGTTCATAACTGGTTTCTATTTCTAATTTTCCTTTAAGATTATCAATTTCTATGGGTGAATGATGCCCTTCAATCCTAAGTGACCCTGATTCAGCTATTGATATTGGCTCATATGTTCCTGAAATCTCAGAAGGTCCGGCCAACCCAACCGCCTTTATTCTGGAATGTTTTGAAAAAAAGTGCAGAGGAGCATGAAGCTCAAAGAGCCTGACTTCTTCATGAGCACAATTTACTGTAATGGGACCACTAAGACGGCTTAAAAGAAGAGTGGAATAATTGGTTTCTATCTGGCTTTCTCCGCCAATATCCATAATTGCTAATGGCTCATAAGAATTAACCGCTCTGACTGAGCCGGTAACTTCATTAATTTCTACCCGGCCGTGATAATTACTAACATCGGCTTCTCTGACTCTGGATATTCTTACCGCACCATGAGAATTAGTAATTTTGATTTTGAGATTTTGGGGAACATAGATTTTAAAGTCGGTACTGAAATTTCTCTTTCGGAGTCTGTCCCGATTGGTTGAGATTATTAATCGCTCTCCATTTTTGCTGGTTAAAATCTTAAGCTGTTCAGCCACCGTTCTGGCGCTTTCTTCATTTTGCCGCCAAATTTTTTTCTCTAATTTAACATCAATATTATTTCGTTCAGACCCCTCGATTTCTACCTGTCCATGACTATTAAGAATTTCAATCGTTGAGGACGGTTCCAGCGACAAATTTTCTTCAAATTGATAAACCTTTCCTTTTGAAAAGGGGATAATTTCCCAATCATCAATCTGGAGCTGAAAATTTTGCAGATAATAAATACCCACACCGCCCAGAATGATTAAAATCAGCCAAATAACTTCCTTAACTTTCATCTCTTTTATCCTCTGGGATTATCTTCGTGGTCTTTTCTAATTGTCTTTTATTTTTAATTCCATAATAAAGTTTAAAGCCACCCCAGATGATTAGAATCAAAGGCCAGAGCTTGAAGAGAATGGCAATGGCATCAATTCCTGTATTTTGCAAAAGAAATATTCCGCCGAGAACGATTAGAACTATTCCCCAGATTAAGTTATCACGATGTTTTTTAGACATTAGTCCCTCCTCACTTTTTTTCTCCAGAGTAATGGTCAATAATCAATTTCAGCCCGATTCCTACCAGAAATAATGGCCAGAAGCGAATCAAAGAATCGTAACTGATAACGTCAAAATTGGCTAAAAGGAAAAGGCCGCCCAGAAGGATTAGAATGATTCCCCAGGAAATGGAACCCGAAGGTTTTGATACTTCGACCTCAGCTTCGATGGTGAGATTAGTTTTTGCTTCAATTTCAGATGTGGCTGAAATTCTTTTTGCCTCGTTTACTGCATCAAATATCTGGAAAAAATAAAATCCGGCCAGAAGCAGTCCAACAAACGGTTGCCCTCCGCGGCCCTGGATAGAAACCAGTCCAGCAAAGACGATAATCAATAAAATACCTTTCAGGTAATTGCCATTGTAAAGTGCTCCGGTACCTGGGAAAATAGCTGAAAATATTCCGGCCAGAGCAGGTGACCTGGTAGGTTTTTTCTCCAAGTTAATTTTTTCTTCCATTTTATACCTCCATTTAGGCTGTTATTTCTCATTTTGATTTATAAAGATTTTTGGCCTCCAAAGCAGCCAGAAAATCCTCCTGGTAGCCTTTAACCTTATCAGTTAATACTCCAGCTTTAACCAAGATTTTCTGGGCTTGACTGTAACCACGATGAATTTCAAACGAGATTTCTTTTTGCCAGGTTTTCCCCGGAGAAGTGAAAAATAAGAAAGAAAAAGCCACCATAATAACAGTTAACCCTATCAAAACAGGCTGAAAAGCTGGACTTAGCCAGAATTTCCATCCTGAAGAACCTTTTTCCAAAGCTGTTTTTTCAGGCGTTAAAGCCAATTCCGGAATCGAATAGAGCTGCTGGAGAAGAGTAGCCGGGGGTTCTATCTCCGGTAGATTTTTAATGGAGGAAGAAAGGTCAGCCATAATATCCAGTACTGCCTGGCAGTGCGGGCAATTAGCTAAATGGGCTTTCAATCTATCTTTTTCTTTTGGGTTTAATTCTCCCTCGAGATAAGCAGAAAAAAGCTGACGAGCTTGATGGCAATTCATAGCTTTCCCCCAGTTTTTTCCAGAATTACTTGGGCTAATTGAAGCCTACCCCGATTGACCCGACTTTTAACTGTGCCCAGAGGTAAATTTAATTTAGAGGCAATCTCCTCGTAGCTAAGACCTTCTATTTCTCTTAAAACCAGAGTTACTCTAAGTTCTGAAGATAATTGCTGTAAACCCTCCCAGATGAGCGCAGCTTTTTCTTGATTCAGATATTGAGCTTCAGGATGAGCGGTATCATCCGAGGACATAATATTTTCATTTAATTCAGTTCTTTGGGATTTTTCCCAGCGGTTTTTTCTAAATTCATCAATCAGGTAATTCCGGGCTAAGGTCAAAAGCCAGGCTGTAAAGTCGTGGTCAAAATCGTACTTGTTCAATGATTTTAAAAGCTTTAAAAATATGTCCTGGGTTAAATCTTCTGCTTCCTGATAACTACCGGCGAACTGATAAGCCAGGTTAAAAATTTTTTTTGAATATAGATCAACCAGCATATTCCAGGCTCCTCTGTCTCCTTCGAGGCATTTTTGGATAATTTCTTTCACTTCCACTCACGTCACCCTGATAGACGAAAATTATGTCTGAAAAGTTCCCTTAGGCTATTATATAATTAAAAGGAAATTTCCGTCTCAAGCAAGAGCTTCTAAGCTGGCATCAAATGATGTTTGGCTATATTATTAAGGAAGTAGAACAAAGATGCAACTTTTTTGATGAAAGGTAGTTAATGAAAGTGAGAATGGATGAGCAGGAACTTATGGAGAGAGTTAAAAAAGGCGACGAAGAAGCCTTTTCGCAGTTGATGTTAATTTATAAAGATAGAGTAGTCAATTTTTTATATCAGATAACAGGAGATTATCAGGTGGCTGTGGATCTTTCTCAGGAAACTTTTTTGAGAGTTTACTTCAAAGCTCGAAAATATCGGCCTATTGCTCCATTATCATCCTGGATATTTTCTATAGCTGCCAATCTCGCCCGGACTGAAAAGAAAAGGATTTTCCGCCACTCGGCCATTTCCTTAGAAGACATCAACAATGATTATTCTTCCGGTAGCTACTCTTTGGACCATAATGATCCCGGATTAATGAGAAATGTCAGAATGGCTTTGAAAAAGCTGCATCCTCGATATCGCCTTCCCGTAATCCTCAAAGATATGGAAGGCTTTTCTCAGGAAGAAATTGCTAAGATGCTAAAGCTTCCTGTAGGTACAGTCAAAGCCCGTATTAGCCGGGGGCGAGAATATTTGAGAAGATGGCTGGAAGAAGGCCGAGAGATTAAAAACAGGCCCGACAGGAAGGAAAACAATGAAAAAAAATTAGCTGAAGAAAAGTAAATAGGGGGATATAAATGTTTAATGAAAATGATGAAATTAAAGATTTAATCAAGTTACCACGGGTAACTGCACCGCCTGGTTTTGAGCAGGCAGTGGTAAGCAGACTGCACCGAGCAAAAATCAAAAGGCAAAAAGTCCGTAAGATGGAATTTGCTTTCAGCGGAGTTATGGTTTCAATCATATTAATTTTCTTAGTTTTTAACCAGGTTTTTCAGAAAAGCGAGTATGCAACAGGAAGCATAGGGAAATCAGGAAGGCAGGAAGAAATCATACCGATCGTTGAGCCGGTTAATTTCAGAAAAGAAATAATGAAGAAAACCGAGGATCCTCAAACAGTATATATTCTGGAGCAGGTTTCTGATGGTCTTTTACAGCAGGCAAAATTTTAAGGAGGTCGGAGATGGACAAAACTGACAAAACTGAAATGAAAAAAGCTGTATTAATTTTGATAGCCTTCTTTGTTTGGACGTTACCGGCATTTTCTCTTCCTGTAGTTTCATCAGGTCCAGGCAGTAAAGTAAGTGAAATAGTCAAAAAGGCATCTCCATCTGTGGTTCGAGTTGAAACTTTTGATGGCCTGCACCGGGTGGCTACCGGGGTGGTTATTGATAAAAATGGATATATTGCTACAACTGCCTTGATCTCGCCTCGGAATGAACAAATAGCGGTGGTAGATTACCAGGGCAACAGGTTTGAAGCTGATTTTCTGGGCTTCGATCCCGAAACAAGAATTGCTTTTCTTCAATTAAAAAATAAGAAAATACCGCCGCTTAGTCTGGGCTCAAGCAAAAATCTCCAGCCAGGAGATTGGATCTGTGCCTTGGGAATCTCTCCAGATTCGGGCCTATCAGTGACCCAAGGAATTGTTAGCTCAGTAGGAGAAGATAAATTAAGATTAAATATCTGGATTACGCCTGGAATGAGCGGCGGGCCGGTGCTTGATGAAAAAGGGGAACTTGTAGGACTTCTTCGGGGTGTGTATAGGGAAGAAAGTCCAATCATTTTCAGGTTTCGAGAGAGAGAAGTTACAGGAAGCGGTTATGCTTTAAGCCAGGGAGCAGCCCCGGCTTCTGGGATGGCTCTGGCGATCCCGGTGGAAATACTTCGGCAAGTCTTCCTGGAAATAAAAGATAAGGGGAAAATAGAACATGGCTGGTTGGGAGTCTCTATAGCGGAAGATGAGAGAGGGCATATATTGATAACTTATGTCGAAGAAAAAAGTCCGGCTGACCTGGCCAAAATTCAGGAGGGAGACCGGATAATTAAAATTGATGGACGGGAAGTTAAAAGCTCAGATCAGTTAATTTCTGAAATCAGAAATCATCAACCAGGACAGGAAATTACCCTGACCATTGAACGAAACGGAAAAATCCAGGAGATAAAGGTTAAGCTTGGAGTATTACCAGAAGAAGAGGCCTTTAAAGAATTAGAACTGAGGTTCCCGGAACTTTTCCGCCAGCAGCCCGGAATGCCTGCAATTCCTGAGCGGCCGTTTTTACCTCCTGGAGAAAAACTTGAATTTGGAGTGGAAAACTATCGGTTTATTGGTGTTTACCTGGATCAACTTAATCCGGAGCTGGCCAGATTTTTTGGGGTAGAGGATGGTCAGGGATTATTAATAAGAAGTATTGCTCCAAAAAGCCCGGCAGAAAAAGCCGGGTTGAAAGTAGGGGATGTCATCGTGGGAGCTGATGGCAAAAAAGTAGAGACTTTAGAACAGTTGAATGGAGTTCTCCAGAATAAGAAAAAAGGTGAAAAGTTAGTTCTGGAAGTTATTCGTGACAAGAAGAGAATTAAGGTCGAAGTGGAAATAGCTGAAGAAAAATGGCCCGGCTGGCCTGGGATGGGGAAACTTTCAGAAAATATGAGAGCAATAGGAGAAGATTACCAAAAAGAAACGCCTGAATTTTTCCAAAATTTTTTGGGCTAATGTCAGGCGGCGTATATAAAGCGACCTGCTCCATTCTCAACTCTGGGCGGGAAAGATATTCCCGCCCTTTTTTATTTTATTGAAAAAAATTTTTTTTGAATTATCCTGTTTGTGGAGTTTTATGCTGGTTATTTGCCAGAACTAAAAGGGCGGCGAGATTTAGGATTTTTAAGCCAGAGGCTCAATAAATTCTGAAATTCTTCAGGTGTTAATCTCGGGGCGGAATAAAAACCCCTCATCTGACGCTGCCGGAAAGCTTCATATAGAATAACACCTACCGAGACAGACAGGTTAAGGCTCTGGACCATACCTACCATAGGAATCTTTATATTAAAATCGGCATATTTCATGGCCGTAGGTGAAACGCCTTCGGCTTCATTGCCAAAAACTATAGCTATCGGTTGACAGTAATCTATTTCCAGGTATGAAATGGTCTTTTCTGAGAGGGAGGTTGCGGCTATTTTAAATCCTTGATTTTTCAATTTTTCCAAGCATTCTTCAGGAGTTAAATGGAAATGAGTGTTGATCCACTTCTCGGCTCGGGTAGATATAGCTTCGTTAAAAATTATATTTTGTGGTTCTTTAGTAATAATATGCAGGTTTAAAACACCTACCGCCTCGCAGGTGCGGGCTACGGCACTGGCATTGTGAGCTATGGATACGTCTTCCAGAACAACCCGAAGGTCAGGCTGCCTGCGAGAAAGCACCGAAATTATTTTTTCTCTTCTTTTATCTGTAGCCACATCAAATTTATAGCAGACCCGGGCCCGGTTGGCAAACAGCTAATAAATTTGCTTAGAGTCGCCAGGGAAGTTCTGTTGGCCACTGCTGCGATTTTAAACTGTGAAATCTTGAAAAAAGTTTTCAATTTATTTATAGTTAAAACTCTCAAAGAGGCCGGAGTGGCGGAATTGGCAGACGCGCTGGACTCAAAATCCAGTCCGATTCACTTCGGGTGTGGGTTCGACTCCCTCCTCCGGCACCATAATGAATTTCCCCTTTAATTAATTATCATTACTTTACATTCCATTTTGTTCTTTTGCCAAATTTTTCTTGACAGCCACAAAAAAAGGATTTATTAACAATTAGATAAAAATAGAAAATATTTAACAAAGAAATGTTCGTTTTTCTATAGATATAAGAGGGATAAGAAAATGATTTAAAAGTTAAGTTTTTAATTTTATTTAAGGAGGGTGAATGATAAGGGTATAAAGAAAATATAAAATTAAAACTGGCGGGATAAATTAATTTATCCCCGGGAAAGGGCTTTAAAAGTAAAAAGGAGAGGGAGAAATGAAGAAAAGATTGTTTATGATTTTCCTGGTCTTTTTTATTTTCTCTATGGCCATAATGTTCGCTCAGATAATGCCAGAGGGTAAAATTACCGGTCGGGTTGTAGATGACCAGGGAAATCCTTTACCTGGAGTGGTAGTTGAGGCTACCAGTCCAAAACTGGTGGGTAAAGCCTCAACAGTCACCGAAGCCAACGGGACCTTTCGCTTGATGGCCCTGCCTTCGGGAACCTATGAAGTAACCTTTAGCCTTCCTGGCTTTAAAAAACTGGTCAGAAAAGATATTTACCTGGAATTATCCCAAACCCTTATTCTTAATGTTACCCTGGAACCAGCGACAGTTGAGGAAGAGGTAACAGTTGTTGGGCAGGCTCCGTTAATTGATGTTAAAAGCACAGTTAAAGGTCAGGTAATGACCAAGGATACCTTTTTAACTTTGCCACGTGGCCGGACTTTTGATTCGTTGATTAATACTGTTCCTGGAGTTCAGAACGAAAGCATAACCGGCGGTTTTTCTATGGATGGGGCTACGGGTTCTGAAAATATGTGGTATGTAGATGGGGCAGATATTACCGATCTTCATATTGGCACGAGAGCACAAAATGTGGTTCTGGAATTACTGGATGAAGTTAAGGTAACGGCTTCAGGCTACAATGCAGAATTTGGAGGCTCAATGGGTGGGGTAGTTAATGTTATAACCAGATCTGGTGGGAATACTTTTCATGGTGATGTCCTTGGTTTTTACGAAAATAATAAAACCTGGATGTTAGGAAAAGCCAGAGACTACCTGAGGCAAAACCCTTACAATGATAATTTATATGAATACGTTAATGATGATGACCTTTTCTTTAATGGAGGGAAAAGCCGCGATCCATATTACCGAATAGAGGGAGTTTTCAGCCTTGGCGGATATATCGTCAAAGATATGCTCTGGTTTTTCGCTTCTATTGATCCCATTTATTATCAAACGGTAGCCCTTCGGGACTTTAATGCCCGCAATGGTCCTTTTTATCAGTTTGTGAACAAAAATTATTATTCTAATGGGTCGATAAAGTTAACTGCTGCCCCGGCAACAGGCCTCAGGCTTTCAGCCAGTTTCGTTGATAATTTTTACAAATATCGTGGGGCCATTCCTGATATTAACGGTACTGATGATCCTCAATATCAGTGGTATAAAGAGGGCTATGATTATCCGAACTGGACAGCTACGTTTACTGCTGATTATTCAGTCAAAAATAATTTATTAATAAGCTTCAGAACTGGCTGGCATTATCAAAATGAAAACAATCAGCAGATTAAGCCACCCAACAGCTCCACTTACTGGTTTGTTTATTCTAATTCCATCTATGCCAATGACCCCTTTTACCAGGCTCACCCAGAACTAATCCGCTATCGCGGTTGGGATAGTTGGCCTAACTACTTCGAGACAGAAAGAAGAATTTATGAAAAAATTTCTAACAATCTTGACATAACCTATTATCTTAACTGGCTGGGTGAGCACTCTATCAAAGGTGGCATCCAATTTATCAGGCTTCACGAAAATGTGGCCGATATTGCTCCTCATCCCCGCGTGGCCATTTACTGGGGAAGAACTTACTGGGGACTTGGCTATCCGGTGGGTGTAGGAGCTGATCCTACCAGTCCATATTATGGTCCTTATGGGTATTATTATATTCGCAGCGGCTGGACTTCAGTATATGGAGGTTTTTGGAATATTCACAGCAATAACTGGGCTTTTTACCTTCAGGATTCCTGGACTATTGCCAACAGGCTCACCATCAATTTTGGTGTTAGAGCCGAAAGCGAATATGTGCCTTCTATGACTACCGACCCCCAGTGGTCTAACCCCAAATATCAGAAACCCATTAAATTCAATTTTGGACAGAAATTGGCTCCAAGAATAGGTGTCGTTTATGATGTTTTCGGGGATTCCAGTCTGAAAGTTTTTGGCAGCTTTGGTATTTATTATGATGTCATGAAACTGTATATGGCTGAATTGACTTTTGGCGGCTGGAAACATAAGAGGGATTATTATGCTATCAAAGACCCGGACTGGACTAAAATTGCAGCCAGCGGCTTGATTGACGATCGGGCCAGTCAGGAAAATGGTAATACCTACGCCGGGACTCTGGATTTTCTGCCCCCCTCCTTTGATCGAGTTGACCCGGATTTGAAGCCAGTAGCTCAAAGAGAAATTTCTCTGGGGGCTGAAAAGAAATTGATGGAGAATGTTTCTCTATCTCTCAGGCTGGTTCAAAAGCATTTAATCCGCACTATCGAAGATGTTGGTGCTCTGCAGTGGGTAACAGACCCTCAAACAGGTGAAACCACACTGGAAGAAATCTTTTATATTACCAACCCGGGTTATGGCTATTCGCGGCCAGTTTCTCAGGGTGGAAAATTTGCTGATGAATACTGGCCTTGCCCCAAAGCCAAAAGAGAATATTATGCTATGAATCTATCTTTAGAAAAGAGATTTAGCAATAATTGGCAGGGAGGCATAAATTATACTTTGAGCCGGGTGGCTGGCAATTATTCAGGGCTCAGTAGTGCTGACGAGGGCGGCCGGAATGCTCCCAATGTCGAGCTTTATTATGATGATTGGTTTATGATGTACGATGTTTATGGAAATGTACTCCGCGGACCACTGCCACAGGATAGGACCCATTACATCAAAGCTTATGGTTCCTATGTTTTTCCCTTTGGCTTGACAGTTGGTATTACCGCTTATGCCCGAAGCGGATTACCGCTTACTTCCAGATTGAATATGAATAATAGATATATGTATCCGGAGAACAGGGCTGATATGGGCAGGCTACCCTTTACCGCCTGGGCCGATATTTATCTTGAATACACGCTGAAGTTCGGAGGTAAATACTCGGCGGCTATTAATCTTCAGGTAAATAATTTTACCAATACCAAGACCGCCCAGAGTGCTATTACTGATTTAAACCGGACATCTATATCGGTAACAGATGAAGAAATTCTGGATCATAGTCTGGCTCAAAATTATAAAACCTGGGTTGAAGAATATGGAGATCCTCATCCAGCTTACAGGTGGTGGGCAACTCGTTTCCCCGCCTGGTCGGCCCGCTTAGGATTCAGATTTTCCTTCTGAAATAAGAATTAATTACAATTAAGAAGCCTGTTCTCTGAGAGAGCAGGCTTCTTTTTTTATAACGTCGAGGGTAAAATTTACGGTTAGGAAAGTCAGCTTAATTATAAGCACTGGCTAATAAAGTTTTATTCCGTCCCTCAAGTAACAGAAAATTTGTAATGATTATTTGACTTCAATTTTGAGAAAAAATAAAATTTAGATCGATGGCAGTGAGAAATTAAGTTTAAAGGAAAGGAGGGCTAAATGCCTAAACGCCTCAGAGTAATTTTTTCTCTTTTGTTAGTATTAATTCTATCCGGGTCTATTATGGCTCAGGAAAGAGGCTCGG
>Ga0207433_10002794_pt1 | contig 34801 bp, 35 predicted proteins | sample YelNatPaOPGAMG01_FD_187559 | JGI IMG/M metagenome (GOLD analysis project Ga0207433, IMG submission 187559) | Hot spring thermophilic microbial communities from Obsidian Pool, Yellowstone National Park, USA - OP-RAMG-01 (SPAdes) (version 3) | ecosystem: Environmental > Aquatic > Thermal springs... | reverse complement strand
AAGGAGCTTTGATTAAAATTTCATCATCTTTTTTTAAACTTTTAAGTCTCTGAGAAAAAGCGCTATCGGACAGACGCTTAGTTACCTCAATATATTCTCTACAGGGTGATGAAGAAAAAGAAAGAAATTTATTCAATTCTTTATTCTCTAAATTATCTCTATCCAAGATAACCCTTAAGAATTGCCCTGCCAAAAAATCTATTCTTTTTTCCGGCACAAACCTAAAACTTTCTACTGTCGGAGTTCTTTTTATACTTTCCAAAAATTTTACCTTAAAAATATCCATATTTTAAGAAATCTTTTTAATTAATTTATAAAATATATCCTTTATATTGGAAGGAATTTCTATCTCAAAGATATTTTTTCCCTCTTCAGAAGCAAAAATAAATTTTTCTTCATAAGGAAGTTCTGCCAAAACAGGTATTTTTAAATTATCTAAATACCCCCTAAGCTTATCTATTTCTTTATTTTTTATTTTATTAATTAAAAGATATTTTTGCTTTATCTTTAAAGGGATTTTCTTTGTAATCTCTAAAGCTTTTTCTACTGCCCTTAAACTGGCGATATTGGGTTCAGTTACCAAAATCAGATAATCTAAATTATCCGAAGTTCTTCTGCTTAAATGCTCCAGCCCTGCTTCACAGTCCATTATTACATAAGGATAATTTTTTGATAATTTTGATAAAAATTCTCTTAAGAGATTATTTACCGAACAATAACAGCCTGCTCCTTCAGGTCTACCCATAACTAAAAGGTCAAAATATTTATTTTCAGAGATTATTTCTTCTAATTTTAATTTAAAATAATCACTGCGCGAAAAACCTGGGGGTACTTCCCGACGCACCTCATCTCTTATATCAGCAATGGTCTGGCTAAAATTTGCTCCTAAACTTAAATAAAGATTACTATTGGGGTCAGCATCCACTGCTAAAATAGGGTTTTTTTTATTTTCCACTAAAGCGCGGATGATTAAAGCACTAACCGTAGTTTTACCTACTCCACCTTTTCCTGCTATGGCAACTTTACTCATCTTTTGCTGGCTTTATTTTTTTATTATCAAGATACTTCTGATAAAGTTCTTCTCCTAAACAGTTCTTGGCATATTTACACCAATCAACACAACTCTGTGGCATTTCTTTAAAAACGGTTTTTTTACATTTAGGACAGATTGTCTTTACCTCATCGGTCCATATCTCTAAAAGTTCTCCACAAAAAGGACATTTTAAACTTATAGGCTTAGGTTGTCTAAAATCCTTTGCTCCCGGACAGAAATTAGAATTTAACATATTCTTATTTATTAATTAAACTCTCCAAGTTAATCTTACTTAATTCCTCAATTACATATCTTTCTATACTATCCAGTTTCTTTTTTAAAGGACAGGATTTTATATTCGGGCATATACTTTTTTTAAATAGACATTCGTTCAATTTTAAAGAGCCTTGAAAAATCTTAATTAAATCTACCAATTTTATATCTTTGGGTTTATCCTTTAAAATAAATCCTCCGTTTTTCCCTTTATAGCCTTCAAGGATATCTTTCTTATGCAGTATCTGTAAAATCCTTCTTAAAAATGCATGGGGCATTTTAAGTTTTAAAGAAAGTTCTCTTACTGAAAAAAGTCTATTTTCTTTTGCCATCAAAAGAAGCACCCTTATTGCATAATCGGTATTGCGGGTTATGAGTTTCATAGTTTAATGATACAATAAAAGTATCATTTTGTCAAGAAATTTTTATTTCTCTTTTAAAATCATCTCAAAATTAACTAAAACTGCACCCTTCTGTTTCATCTCTTCTATGGCTTTAAGCGAATCTTTGGGTTTTATATCTACTCCTTTTATAGCATCCAAAAGAAGTTTTACCTTAAAGCCCCTTTTTAATGCTTCCAAAACCGTTGCCTTCACACAGTAATCAGTGGCTAAACCTCCAATATAAAGTTCTTTTATTCCTAAAATCATCAAGATATTATGAAGTGATTGCCCATACCTATCTTCACCATCAAAGGCAGAGTAACTGTCTTTTTGAGGATCCATTCCTTTGGAGATAATTATCGCCTCTTTGGGAATCTTTAATTTAGGATGGAATTCTGCGCCTTTTGTATTCTGCACACAGTGAACAGGCCAAATACCGCCAAATTTTTTAAAATGGCTTGTTTTTTGAGGATGCCAGTCGCGGGAAAAAAACATGGGAAGTTTTTTCTGGCTAAAAATCTTTATATATTTATTTAATACAGGAACAATTTTATCACCTTGGGGAACTGCTAATTTTCCAGCAGGGCAGAAATCATTCTGGACATCTACTATCAATAAGGCTTTTTTAAGTTTTAACATTACTAAAAAATTCCCGGAATAACTGTATCACAGTAAGGACAACGATTCCCTTTTAGATTATACTCTAAGATACTAAAATACTCTCTTTTAATCAAGACTTTTTTACAGTTATGACAGAAAGTATCATTGCCAAAGCCCCAGACATTACCTACATAAACATACCGCAAACCAGATCTGTAGCCGATCTCCTCTGCCATCTTAAGTGTAGATTCAGGAGTACTTCTATAATTTAAGAATTTATAATCCGGATGAAACCGCGAGACATGCCAGATGATATCCTTATCCACATCCGCTAAAAATTTAGCAATTTCCGTTAATTCTTCAGGAGAATCGTTTTCATTGGGGATAATCAAGGTAGTTACTTCCACCCAAATTCCTAATTTACGCATATAGATAATGGATTCCTTTACCGGCTCTAAATGTGCAGAACAATTTTTCTTATAGGAAGTATCTTTAAAAAATTTTAAATCTACATTAGCGGCATCTAAATAAGGATGGATTAAATCCAGAGCCTCTTTAGTCATATAGCCGTTGGTAACAAAATTATTATAAAGTCCTTTCTGTTTGGCAATCTTTGCAATATCATAAGCATACTCAAAAAATATGGTGGGCTCTGTATAAGTATAAGAGATGCTTTTACATTTATTCCTTAAAGCAAGTTCTACGATACGTAGAGGTAAAATCTCTTCCTGTTCTTCTAAATCCCCTTTAAGATATTCCTGAGAAATCTGCCAGTTCTGGCAAAAACCACATCTAAAATTACAGCCAAAGGTAGCAATAGAAAAAGAAGTTGTCCCAGGGAAAAAATGGTATAAAGGTTTTTTCTCAATAGGATCCACATGTAAAGCGCAAGGTTTGGCATAGACAAGGGAATAAAGTTTTCCTTCTATATTCTGCCTTACCTTGCATATTCCAAAGTTTCCTTCTTTTATCTTACAGCGATGGGCGCAGAGAAAACAATTAACAGAATTGTCTTCTAATTTTTCATAAAGTAATGCCTCTTTCATCCCTTTTAAGGAATAAAAAAGTTAAGCAAACTTCCAACAATCAAGCCAACAAAAAGCATAATCAAGGTGGCTTTTAAAAAATCCTTAAAACCTAACTCTTTCCATAAAACAATAAAAGTGGCTATACAGGGAAAAGAAATTGCCAAAAGACAACTTACGATAAATAATTGTTTAACAGTCAAATTTAGAGGAACTAACATCCCCACCGCTACATCTTTTCTTAGAAAACCTACTGCCAAGGCAATTACCGCCTCTTTAGGCAAACCAAATAAACCCTTTACTAAACCAGAAAAAAGGCCGGTAAAAAAATCAAACCAACCAAAATATAAAAATATGTTTACCAATAAAACCCCTAAAAATACAATCGGCAGGGCCTCAAAAAGAAATCCTTTTATACGGATATATAATTTTTTTAAAATCACCAGAAGCGGAGGGAAACGATAAGGGGGAATCTCAATCAAAAGTTCAGGGCTATAACCTTTAAAGAAAGCATTTAAAATTAAACCTAAAATCAACCATAGAGAAAATAAAACCAAATATACTCCACCTACATAAAAACCGCCAAATTTACCCAAAATTCCAAAAATCATCGCCTGTAAAGCCACACAAGGAACTCCAATAGAAATTAAGGTAGAGGCAATCAATCTTTCTCTTTTTGATTCTAATATTCTTGTAGCCAGAATCCCTGGAACATTACAACCCAAACCTAAAAGCACGGGAATAATCGCATATCCGTGTAGTCCTAAACGATGCAAAAGATTATCTAAAAGTAAAGCAAATCTGGGTAAAAATCCAATATCTTCTAATATTCCTAAAACCAGATAAAAAGCCAAAACATAAGGTAAAACCATAGCAAACTCCACATAAGGAGCGGTGGTTAAAAGTCCTAAAGACTGTCTAAAATCAATCTCTCCTTTGATTAACTCTCCAATTAATATATGGTGCAAAAATCCTTTTTGGCCTAAAAAATTACTTAAATTTATTAATAAAGATTTATAGGGACCAAAAAATAAAGGGTCAAATATCTTATTGATTAAACCTTCTCCCAAAAAGCGCACCAGTTTAAATGAAAGATAGATTACTCCTAAAGAAATAAAAAATCCTCCCAAAGGCCTTACCGAAGCATCTTCTAAGAGCTCTCTTAAGGTATGATGCCGATGAGAAAGATGCTGAACTGATTCAACAATTTCACCGATTTTTTGCCAACGCTTTTGATGAGTAAGTTTTTCGGATAAAGTTAGAGGTTTTGCCTCTTTTAATCTTTCGATTAAAGTTTTTATTCCTAAGCCAGTTACTGCACAGGTAGAAATCACCGGAACCCCCAAAAGAGCTTCTAATTTTTTTATATCGATATCTATACCCCGATGTTTGGCATCGTCACACATATTAAGACAGATAACCACACAGAAACCTTCTTCGATCAACTGTAGGGTTAAAAATAGATTCCTTTCCAAGTTTGTGGCATCTAAGATATTTATTATTATACTTTCATCCTTCGGTAATTCATTGAGAAGTTTTACCGCTACCTCCTCTGCCTTGGAGGTAGGCTCTAAAGAATAGATTCCGGGTAAGTCAATTACCTCTAATTTTTCCCCTTCCAAATTGAGATACCCTTTAGTGAATTCTACAGTTGTACCGGGATAATTTGAAGCAATTACCTCTACTCCAGTAAGCCGGGAAAAAACCACACTTTTACCCACATTGGGGTTGCCTACCAGATATACCCTTTTAATCATATAATTTCTACGAGAATTTTTTGGGCCATACCGTAGCCTAAGGCAAGAGTGGCTCTACCTACTTTTACGGTTACCGGACCCCGTAAGGCAAAATGGCTGATTTTGGTAAGTTCTCTACCCGGATATATTCCCAAGGAAAGAAGTCTTTGTTTTATGCCTATCCCACCCAAAACCTCTACTACCTTTGCTTTTTGATTCTCCTTCAAATGTACCAACGAGAGTCTTCTCATAGTATAGGAAATTTTATCCTAAGAGAAAAGATAAATCAAGAAAAAGAAAAGTTTTTCCAAAAAACAATTTTTATTACCAAACACTTAGTAGAAAAATCTGATAAAAATATATTGGGTAGGCTAAAAGTTAAGGGATTATCTTGTAAACTTTATCATGAGGATGGACTTTTTGCGCTACCTTAATCCCTACAGTATCTCCTGCTTTTGCTTCAGAAACATTCTGATGCTCTATCTGCATAGAATCAACAACCTGATTAAAATCAGAGCTGTGTCCTTTAATATGGATATTATCTCCTACCTTTAGAGTATCACTAAGCTCTACTATCCCGACGCTGATATGACCATAGTAATGAATAATCTTACCTACTTCTTTTTCCTGCATAAAATCCTCCTAGTTTTAGTTTATCCCAAATTGGGTTTTCTACCTTTATTTGCTCTTTTTGAACGCCAAGATAATCTACATCTACGTTTACGCTTACTCATCTTATTAATATTTATAATAATTTGCAGGAATTACATTAGAAATATACCTTACCGCTTCAATTATACAAATGCGAATTGCTTTTTCCATAGGAGTATTAGCATAAGCAGAAAGCCCCCCTCCTAAAGCCCAACTTCCGAAAAAACCGGTCATAAATCCACCCGCGATATCGGATGCCTGTCCCTGTACACGCGTGGCGGCTAAAACCTCAGAGGTAGAAGCATCAATTACCCGGATATCTAAAGCCATATGTGCTTTGTTTAAAGCGGCACCTAAAAGACCACCTAAAATACCACTTCCTACTCCTCCGCCACCACCGATTCCTGCTTGTCCTCCAGATGCCTGAGGTTCAAATTCGGTAACCGCAGCGGTAATAATTAAATCTGCAGTCTTAATCTGACCGCGCTTAGGACCAGTCCCTTGAGCGGCTGCTCCGGAAGCAGCCAACTCCTGCTCCTGCATCACTGCGGATAATGTCTGCCTTTCTACTACAGAAAAACGATTACTATTTACTAAAGCAGTAACTAACATCTCACGCAGTCCTGAACCAATCTCTGCAGTTGCTTTGGCTGCCTTTACCTCAAAATCTGCTACTGCTATCCTTGCTTTGGGCCCTGAATAAGGCGGTAAAGGTTGAGCACCCGCAGTAGTATCCACCTGAGCAGTAGGCTGAGTTATCTGCTGCAAAGAAGCACAACCTAATAATGCGATTACACTATAACCCAAAAACAAACCAACTAATATTCTCTTCATTATTTACCTCCCTCTTTACTTAAAGCATCGATTATCTTTGTCGCCAGAACTTCTCCCGCATTCCTCAAAGACTCTTTTCCACCGGTAACCACATCCAGATGTGCAGAATTTCCCGACGCATCCAAATAGGCAATTACTTTGCCATCCTTTACCCTTATAAGTTTGGCAGTAATGTTGGCAAAACAGGAACGCATATTGGATTGAGGCACATTTGAACCAGCAGAGGCAATGGCTTTTCCTAAAATAACATAATCCGCTTTGGCTAAAGAAGCTAATTTTATGGATTTCTGTTCAGAAATATCTACCAGGCGGAATGCCTTATCCTGCTTGATTACTTTATTAAGTGAAGATGGCTCTAATACTGTATAACCATTCTCTATAAGTTTGCTAGCCACCGCTGCTTCTGTAACCGACAAATCAACTTCTGATGCCCACCAGGCACGCTGGGGACCGGAGATATTCTGTTCGCTGATAAGCAGAATTATCTTTTTGGAAACCTCTTTGGTATATGCCCAAGATATCAAGCCTATTCCTATTATTAAAGCAATCGCCAAAACTCTTTTCATCTTCAACACCTCCTATTAATTATAAAAAAATAAATTCCTCTGTCAAGTTATTTTAAAAAATATCTTTCCGATTTTTTAGCAAAAGATACAATCCCTGATTATCTCGAATGTAGTTATACAGAAAAGTTTTATACTAAAATTCCAAAGAGACACAAAAACAAAAACTTTCATTCGGGGCATAGCTTACTCACGATTATAGATATGCTGAAAAACTCGGTATTTTCTTAATTAGGAGTTTTTATCTGGGTAATCTGTATTTTTTAATAAATGGTAAAAGTATCAATTACAATATTTATGGCTGGTCTTGCTTATAGTCCTTTTGAGAAGTTGCTTCGGTGGAAGTATCCACATCATTAACATCTAAACTTATATTCCGGGCGATATTTTTACCATCTTTTACTATATATTCAATATCTACTGTATCTGCAACTTTTATATCTGCTAAAGATTTTGCGCTCTCAAATTTAGTATTTTCATCGACGATTAAAGACATCTCCTTTTCTGTATCAGTTTCATAATCAAGGTACTTAACAGTAATTGATTTTTTGGCAGTATCTATACTGGTAACTTCACCCCAAACCCATTGAAACTCCTCTTCCTCGGAAGAGCTTTCTTCTGGCTGCGCCAACAATAAACTATTCATCAAAGCAAAAATTGCTACCAAACTTAAAATAAAAGATTTCTTTAACATATGCTCCTCCTTTTTAATATATAAAAATAACACACCTGTTTTTCTTGTCAAGCAAAATCCTAATTATCTATATATATCGTCTGTTGGCGCTGTGAGCCCACAGAGACAATCGTAATCGGAACAGAAAGTAGATTTTCTATTTTTTTAAGGTACCTTTTTGCATTTTTGGGTAAGGCTTTAAAATCTTTTATATTACCCGTAGGCTGACACCATCCATCTAATTCCTCATAAATTGGCTTTACTTTATCAAAAAGATAGGCATCAAAAATGAAATCTTTTAAAAGCTGATTTTTGTATTTATAACCTACACATATCTTTATCTTCTTTAATTCATCCAAAACATCCAATTTCATCACCGCAATCTCCGAAACCCCGTTAAGAGTTATGGCGGTCTTTAACATCACTATATCCAGCCAGCCACAGCGCCGGGGTCTTCCCGTAGTAGCACCAAATTCATTTCCACGCTGACGGATAACTTCTGAAAAGGAAGGTGCAAACTCTGTAGGGAAAGGGCCTTCGCCAACACGGGTAGTGTAGGCTTTAATCACTCCAATTACCTTATCAAATTTCAAAGGACTTATCCCTGCACCAATAGAGCTTCCTGCGGTAATGGTAGAGGAAGAAGTGACATAAGGATAGGTTCCAAAATCAACATCCAGAAATGTCCCCTGCGCACCTTCTAAAAGAATATCCTTTTTTTGTTTAATTGCGGAATTTAATAAAATGGAAGTATTGCAGATATAAGCAGAAAGTTTCTTAGCATATTGCCTATATTGCTGGTATATCTTTTTAAAAGAAAAACCCTTATGACCGTAGACCTTTTTAAATATAGCATTTTTTTCTCTGAGGTTATCTTTGAGTTTTTCCTCAAAAACCTTTGCATTAAAAAGATCCACTATCCTTATCCCACAGCGCGCTACCTTATCCATATAACAGGGGCCAATACCTTTACCCGTTGTTCCCAAACGATGTATCCTTTTTTTCTCTCTAAGTTTATCCATTATACGATGGTAAGGCATAATCAGATGACAGAATCCAGAGATTTTAAGTCTAGCCTCCGCATCGATATTCTCTTTTTTAAGATTATCTATCTCTTCTAAAAGTGCTTCTGGATCAACTACCACTCCATTACCAATTACACATATCTTATTAGGATGCAGTATGCCAGAAGGGATAAGATGAAATACATACTCTTTACCATTTACTACTACGGTGTGCCCTGCATTATTCCCTCCTTGAAAACGGACAATATAATCCGAACGCTCTGCTAAAAGGTCAATTATCTTACCCTTGCCCTCATCTCCCCACTGTAAACCCACAATTACCGTAACCATTTTTTAAATTTTTATAGTTTTTACGGAAAGGATATGGTCTAATTTTTTAATTTTCTCCAATACCTCTAAAGGTACGGGACTATCCACATTTAATACCGAAATAGCCATGCCTTGGGGTTTTTCTCTACCAAAGGTCATCGCCGCAATATTGATATTATGTTTGCCCAAAAGAGTACCCAAATTTCCGATAATTCCGGGCCTGTCCCAATTCTGAATTACCAGCATCTCCCCTTCAGGACTAACTTCCACATAATAACCATCGATCTTTACAATACGGGCAAGTCGGTTAGAAGAAAGTGTACCAACAATCAAATGAGACTCTTTATCGGTAGTTATCTTAAGTTGGATGGAATTTAAGAATTCTTCTTCCTTGGAGGACTTTGTTTCATTTATCTCTATTCCTCTTTGACGTGCTAAAGAGACTGCGTTAATAAAGTTTACTGACTCTTTTAATATGGGGCTGAGCAATCCTTTTACCAAAGCCAAAGTTACCGGACTAGTATCGTACTTGGTGAGCTCTCCGCTGTAATTTAAACTTACCTCTCTTAATCTTCCTTCGGTTAATTGTGTACCAAAAGAACCTAATCTTTCTGCTAAATTTATATACGGTGAAATTACCTGGAATATTTCTGATTCAAGGCAGGGATAGTTACAAGCGTTACGGATACCTTTACCCAATAAATAATCACGTACACTTTCCGCAATCTCTATTGCTACATTTACCTGTGCTTCCTCAGTGGATGCACCCAAATGACAGGTAACTATTACATTGTCCATTTTTAAAAGTTCATTGTCTTTATCGGGAGGTTCTTTTTCAAAAACATCTAACGCTGCACCCGCAACTCTCCCTTCTTTGAGCGCAGAAACTAATGCCTTCTCATCGATAATTCCACCGCGCGCACAGTTAATAATCCTAACTCCTTTTTTCATAATTTTAAATTCCTCATCCGAGAGCATATGTTTTGTCTCCTCGGTTAAAGGAGTATGAATAGTGATGTAATCGGACTGTTTTAATAATTCCTTAAATTCTACTATCTCTACTCCAATTTGCTGGGCTATCTGACGGGAAAGAAAAGGATCATAAGCAATAACCTTCATTCCAAAAGAGATTGCCCGCTTAGCGACCTCAGTGCCAATTCTACCTAAGCCAATAATCCCTAATACCTTATTATAAAGTTCTACTCCCATAAATTTTGAGCGTTTCCATTCGCCTGCTTTTGTAGAAGCATTTGCCTGGGGAATATTTCTGGAAAGCGCAAGCATCATACTAAAAGTGTGTTCCGCAGTAGAGATCGTATTTCCCGAAGGAGTATTCATCACAATGATACCTTTTTGGGTTGCTGATTCTAAATCCACATTATCTAAACCTACTCCTGCTCTTCCGATAACTTTTAATTTTTCTGCATGCTCAATTATCTCTTTAGTTACTTTAGTAGCACTTCTTACAATCAAAGCATCGTATTCTTTAATGATCTCTTTTAAGGTTTCCGGCTTTAGGTCTGTTTTTACATCTACTTGAAAATCTTTATTCTCTTTAAGGATATTTATCCCTTCTTCTGCTAAGGGATCACTGATAAGTATCTTCATAGAAAACTCCTTTCTCCTCGATACTTACTACTCAATACTACCTAAAAATACTTCTTCGGCTGCTTTTACGCCACTGCCTAAATTAAATTTATAACCCATCTGATGCAGAACTTTTTCTAAACAGGATAAACAAAGAATGATATCGAATTCATCAATATAACCCATATGGGCAATTCTAAAGATTTTCCCTTTAAGTTCGCTTTGACCTCCCGCAATAGTTACCCCATAAATATCACGCATGGTTTTGACTAATTTTTCACCGTCTATACCTAAAGGAACCTTTACTGCAGTAACCACATCCGAGGCGCAATCCGCATCGCTAAATAATTCCAATCCCATTGCCTTTATTGCCTTTCGGGTTGCCTCAGCCATTAAATGATGTCGTTTAAATACATTATCTAAACCTTCTTCTTTTATCAGGCGAATACTTTCATTTAAAGCCACAATCAAAGATATAGCAGGAGTAAAAGGAGTATCTACTTTATCTAACGCCTTCTTTGCCTTGATTAAATCAAAATAATAACGTGGACATTTTGCCTGTTTTATTAAATCCCAGGCTTTCTGACTTACCGAGATAAAACCTAATCCTGGAGGAAGCATAAGGCCTTTCTGTGAACCTGATACCACCACATCGCAGTTCCACTCATCAGTCTTTAAATCTATAGCGGATAAACCGCTAATCGCATCTACCACCATAACAGAAGGAAAATCTTTTACTATCTCACCAATTGCTTTTATATCATGCACTACTCCCGTAGAGGTCTCACATAAAGTAGTAAATACCGCTTTAATCTGTGGATTTGCTTTTAACTTTTTTAAAATCTCATTAGGATTAACTGCCTTTCCCCATTCTACTTTAATCACCTCTGTATTTATCCCATAGGCTTGGCATAACTCTGTCCATCTTTCTCCAAATTTACCTGACTCTACCGTAATCACGGAATCACCAGGAGAGCATAAATTTACCACTGCTGCCTCCATCGCCCCCGTTCCTGAAGAAGCAAATATAAAAACATCATTTTTGGTTTGAAAGATATATTTTAGACCTTCGGTTGCTTCTTTTAAAATTGCCTGAAACTGAGGGGTGCGATGATGAATAATCGGACGGCTTAAAGCCTCACAGACTTTAGGATGTAGAGGCGTAGGTCCAGGAGTTAAAAGATAATTTTTTTTCATCGTTTTTCCTTTCTTTAAAATTTTATTTTTTCTTTCCCACAATTACTTCATCAATTATACCGTATGCTTTTGCTTCCTCTGCGGACATAAAATAATCACGGTCAGTATCGCGTTGGATCTTCTCCAAAGGCTGTCCTGTATGAAAAGAAAGTATCTCATTTATCCGATCGCGCAATTTTAAAATCTCTTTAGCATGACGGGAGATATCTTCTGCTGCTCCCTGAATTCCTCCCCAAGGTTGATGGATCATAATCCGTGAGTTAGGCAGGGCAAATCTTTTTCCTTTTGTGCCTGAAGCCAAAAGTAAAGCACCCATACTGGTTGCCTGGCCTACACAGTAGGTAGCGACATCACATTTTACAAACTGCATAGTATCATAAATAGCCAAACCTGAAGTAACCGCTCCACCCGGAGAGTTGATATATATATTTATATCTTTAGTGGGATCTTCCATCTGTAAAAATAATATCTGGGCAATTACTAAATTTGCCACCATATCATCAATGGCTGTGCCAATAAAAACAATTCTATCTTTAAGTAAACGCGAATAGATATCGTAGGCGCGTTCATAACCACGCGGAGTCTGCTCTATCACCATCGGAATAAGGGTCTGATTATTTATCTTCATTTTCACCTCCATTTTTAAAAATTAATCCTTTCTCAGTAATTAGTTAATTTCGTTTTTATCATTATTTTCGTCAATTTCGTTTACTATACTTAATACTTAGATTTATTTTGTGCTTTGAATTTTTTACTTTGTCATTTAAAATTTTCCCTACATACTAAATACTATATACTACATACTTACCTAACTCCCTAACCCCTGACTACTCACTACTCGATACTCACTACTCAATACTCACTACTCACTACTCGATACTCACTACTCACTACTTATTAATAGCGGATAGCGTAGAGCGTTTAGCGTATAGTTTTTTACTTCCTTAATACCTTAATACCTAAACACCTTAAAACCTTAACACATAAACACCTTAACACCTAAAAACCTAACTCACCTAACTCCCTAAACTCATCTTGCTTCCTGCCAATCCGCTTCCCTAAATAAAAACTCCAAAACTCTCTGAAACATATTTTCATCTTGAGGGATATTTTCCTGTTTGGCAATCTGGATAAAAATCACCTCTAAACGTGCCTGCTTTTCTGCTTGCGGTTTCAGTTCTTTTTCTAACTGACCTTCCTTGGCTTCAATTTCCTCCTTAGATAATCCCTTTAAGGCTAAATCCAATTTTATCTGTCTTAAGAGATAATCCAGTTTTCTTTTCACCAAAGATTCAGGAACTTTAAAATTAGTCTCTTTTAAAAGATGTTCTAAGATTTGATTTTCCATTTGTTGATGTTTCTGATTTTCTTTTTGAATAAAGAGCTGTTTCTCTATGAAATTTTTCATTTCCTCTACGCTAAAATAACCTAAACTGCGCGCAAAACTTTCATCTAATTTTTCTACATTTTTTTGTTTAAGCAAAGAGTCTATATAATCGTTTATCTCCTTCTCGGATACCTCTGTTTTTTGATAATGTAATTTTATCCGGCGATAATTCTTTAGATTAATTTCTGGAAGAACCTCTACCTTTGCCTTAAAAGATAAATTGCTTCTATCCAGTTTTACATCATAGATATCCGGATAGTCCACTACCTCTAAATTCTCCTTTTCTATCGCTTTCTGGTAAACCTCAGGGATAAGCTCTTTTAAAACTATCTGATTTGCCTCATTGCCGTAATGCTTTTCTAAAATATTAAGCGGAACATGCCCTGGTCTAAAACCCGGGATTTTTGCCTCTTTATTGATACGGTTAAATACATCCTCAAATTTCTTTTTTACCGATTCAGAATCAGCTTCAATATAAACTTCCCTTTTAACAGCATCGATCTTTTTGGTCTCTATCTTCATAACTACATCCTAAATTTTTCCCCTAAATAAATTTCTCTTGCCTTAGGGTCGTTAATTAAATCAGAAGCAGTCCCAGAAATAAGAATTTTTCCTTCCGCAATAAGGTAAGCCCGGTCAGTAATGGAAAGGGTTTCCCTTACATTATGGTCTGTAAGCAAAACTCCTAAACCTTTATCTTTTAATTCCCTAATAATCTGCTGGGTTTCACTTACCACAATCGGGTCTATCCCTGAAAATGGTTCATCTAAAAGTATAAATGATGGGTTGGTAACTAATGCTCGGGTAATTTCTAATCTCCTTCTTTCCCCTCCGGATAATGTGTATGCTTTGTTCTTGGCTAAATGGGCAATCCTCAATTCATCCAAAAGAACCCGAAGTCTTATCTGTCTTTCCTTTCGGGTTAAAGGCAAAGTTTCCAAAATTGCCATAATGTTTTCCTCTACGGTCAATTTTCTAAAAATAGAAGGCTCCTGAGATAAATATCCAATTCCAAATCTTGCGCGTTGATGGATGGAAAGATTGGTTATATCTTGATTATCAAAAATAACTTTACCCTTAGTCGGCGAAACTACTCCTACAATCATATAGAAAGTGGTGGTCTTTCCTGCGCCATTAGGGCCCAAAAGCCCCACGATCTCTGAACGTTTTACCTCAATATTTACTCCATTTACCACAATTCTGCCGTTATAGGATTTAGTAAGATCTTTTGTCTCCAGAAGCTGCATTAAGTTCCTCCTCCTTGGGATAAATGATCAAACGGGGACTGCCTTTAAGAATAATTTTTTTATCCTGCGGTTCATAGATTGCCTCATTACTAAATGAAACATTATCACCTTTTATAATCCTTACATTACCTGAGGCAATTATATTTTTTATCTGGGTTGAATAAGTATTGGTTGCCTGCTCTGCCTTGGGAGTATTTTTTATAAAAACCACGTCTAAACGGTCACTGTATATTTGAATATCCTCCTTTACCACTTTTACATTATTATAAAATATAGCAATATTTTTCTCATAATCAATCTCCATAGGACCATCGCAGGTAATGGTGATTTTATTAGATTCAAAATTTGAAACATCTGAATCTTTAGGATTAATCTGAACAGAAACTGCCTTTTCCAAATTTACCTTCTTTAAATCCGTCTGGGCAAATGCTCCTAAAGCAGAAGCAATTATATTTTCCCGCTGAATATCCACCCTATCTTTGGTAGAGATTATCTGCTGGGTTCTATCCCAACTCAACGTTTTGGTAGTGAGGGTTGCACCTTTAGTGGTGGTAATCAACACATCATTTTTGAGATTTAAAAAACCACTGGTCTTATTAAAATCCGCCTCTTTTGCCTTCAATTCTATATCCTCTTCATCGCGGTAAAGTCGGGCAGTTAAATCCTTTATCTTTACAATCTCAGAAAATATATCTGCGGATTTTCCAGAAATCTCCCAGGATTTTTTGCCTTTATCGGAGAAACCAGAAAGATTAAAATCCGCTAAATTCTGACCTGCCTCCTGACCTGTTATATTATAAGTTAAAACCAAAGAAAAAAATAAAAAGAAAATTATCCGCTTCATCAAACTTCATATTCCCTTAATAGATCATTCCACAAATTTTTAGATTTTAAAATAATCTCTGCTACTTCTCTTACCGCGCCTTTGCCTGCTTCCTTTAAAGTGATATAATCTGCTATAGATTTTATCTCAGAACAAGCATTAAATACCGCCACTTTAAAACCTACCTTTTTCATTAACCCTAAATCTACCAAGTCGTCACCCATAAAGCAGATCTCTTCACTACTTAGCTTGTATTTATTTAAAATTTTGTCTAATATTGAACTTTTTAAAGAAACATTTTCAAAGACCTCCTCTACGCCCATATCCCGTGCGCGGGGATGAATCGCATAAGAACCTTTAGCGGTAATAAGTATGGTAGGGATACCTGCTTTCTTTAACATATAAACCCCTAAACCATCATGGACATAAAAAAATTTTATCTCCCGACCTTCTGAATCATAGATAATTCTTCCATCCGTCAAAACTCCATCCACATCTAAAAGCAATAATTTAACTTTTTTTGCTTTCTCTAAAATGTCTTTTTCCATTAAATCAAACCTATTTTTAATAGGTCTTGTATATCTAAAATCCCAACTACTTTTCTATCTTTATCTACTACAGGAACCTCATCGATCCTTCTCTCCCTTAAAATCCTTCCCGCTTCTACTGCCAACATATTTTCTCTTACCGTAATAGGATTTTTCGTCATAACCTCTTTCACCTCTCGTTTGGTTAAATCAGGATCCTTTTCTAAGTGCCGGCGCAGGTCCCCATCGGTGAAGATACCTTTTATTCTTCCCCTTGCATCTATCACAGTAGCAGAACCTGCCCTTGCTTGGGTAATCTTTAGTAAAACTTGGGAAATCTTCTCGTTTTCTTTTACCAAAGCCACAGACTTTCCTTTACGCATAATCTGTTCTACTTTTAAAAGTAATCTTTTACCAAGCATACCTCCCGGATGATAAAAAGCAAAATCCTCCTCTTTAAATCCTTTTAATTCTAAAAGCGAAACTGCCAAAGCATCAGCCATAGCCAAAGTAGCGGTAGTAGAAGCAGTGGGAGCCAACCCTAAAGGGCAGGCCTCTTTTTTTACCGATACATCTAAAACTACATCCGCATACTCAGCCAAAATTGATTTTTTGTTTCCGGTAAAAGCAATAATTTTAGAACCGATCTTTTTTAATAGAGGCAGAAGTTGTCTTATCTCTTCACCTTGACCACTATAAGAGATAATAATCACTATATCCTCAGAAGTCACCCTTCCCAAATCTCCATGCACTGCCTCAGCCAAATGCAAAAATAAACTGGGAGTTCCGGTAGAAGCCAAAGTAGCAGATAATTTCTGGGCAATTATTCCGGTTTTACCCATTCCGCTTACCACTACTCTGCCCGAAGATTTAAGGATTAAATCTATCGCTTTTTTAAAATCCTTATTTATTCTTTTCTTTAAATCCTTGATTGCTTCTGCTTCAATTTCTAATACCTCTTTTGCCCGCTTAAAAACATTTATCTTTGCCATAGGACTTTACTTATGGTTTTTGCTTCTTTTAAAATTTTCTTCAACTCTTTTAAATCAACCATATTTGGCCCATCGCATAATGCCTTATTAGGATTGGGATGCACTTCCAAAAACAATCCATCACAACCAAAAGCAACCGCTGCCCGAGAAAGCCCTCCCACAAACTCTCTCTGTCCACCGGAAGAAGCCCCTTTTCCTCCGGGCAACTGCACGCTATGAGTAGCATCAAAAATTACCGGATATCCAAAACTCCTCATAATCTTTAAACTGCGGAAATCTACTACCAGATTATTATAACCAAAAGAGCTTCCCCTTTCGGTGATAATGATTTTTCTATTTCCCGTTGATTCTACTTTCTTAATTATATTCTGAATATCCCAAGGTGCTAAAAATTGTCCTTTTTTGATATTTATGACTTTTCCTGTCTTTGCGGTTTCTATTACCAAATCCGTCTGACGGCACAAAAAAGCAGGTATCTGAATTACATCCAAGACCTCTTTTGCTTTTAAAATATCTTGCCTACAATGGACATCGCTTAAAATGGGTAAATTTAATTTTTCTTTCACCTTGCTTAAAATCTCCAGGCCCTTATTTAATCCTGGTCCACGGAAAGAGTCCAAAGAAAGACGGTTTGCCTTGTCAAAACTCGATTTAAAGATAAAAGGTATATTTAATTTTTCGGCAATCTCTTTTATTCTTTTGGCAGTATCCAGACATAATTTTTCTGACTCAATCACGCAAGGTCCAGCAATCAAGACTAAAGGACTTCTGCCCCCAATTTTAAAATTGCCGATATTTATCTCTTTAGTCATATTAATTTTACTTTTCTTTCTCTTTTTTAAGATACTCCTTTAGTCTCTCTAAATCCTGAGGCGTATCCACACCGATAGTTTCGTATTTTGTCTCCAATACCTTTATCTTAAAACCTTCAGATAAGACCCTTAACTGTTCAAGTTTTTCCGTTTCCTCTAAAATTGAGGCAGGTATGTTTTTATAAGTAAAAAGGAAATCTTTGGTATACCCGTAAATCCCTATATGTTTAAAATAAACCGGTTCTTTTACCGAAGAGTCTTTTGCTTTATAGGGAATAGGTGCACGGGAAAAATATAAAGCAAAATTATTCTTATCTACCACCACTTTTACTACATTGGGGTTATTTATCTCCTCAGGATCATTAATCCTTTTCATTAAAGTCACCATCTCCAAACTCTTATCTTTTAAAAGCGCATCCACAATACTATCAATCATCACCGGCTTTATTAATGGTTCATCTGCCTGAATATTTACCACTACCTTTACATCCATAAGCGCTACCACTTCGGCAATCCGATCGGTTCCGGAAAGATGCTCTTTAGCAGTCATCATCACCTTTGCGCCGAAACCTTGAGCAACTTCTTTTACTCTTTCATCATCGCAGGCAATAATTACCTCATCCAAAAGTTTTGCCTCTTTGGCACTTTCCCAGACATACTGAAGCATCGGTTTGCCAAATATATCTGCTAAGACTTTTCCTTCAAAACGACTGGATTTATACCTTGCGGGTATTACTGCTACTGCTTCCATATTGATTTATCTTTTTTAAAAGTTCATCAGGTGTAGTTGTGGCTACCCCGAATTTTCCGACGACAATTCCGGCAGCAAAATTTGCAAGAATCGCCGCTTCTTTAGGTTGAGAACCGGAAACCAAACCTAAGGTGAAAACCGAAATCACCGTATCGCCTGCCCCAGAGACATCAAATACCTCCTGCGCCACCGTATCGATCTGATAAGGTTTTTTATTTCTTTCAAAAAGACGCATCCCCTGCTCTCCTAAAGTAATTAAAACCATCTTTATCCCTAAATACTTTAATAACTCTTTCCCTGCCTGATTAATTCTTTCATCCGTATTGAGTTTGTCAAAATTTATATTTAATGTCTTTCGGTTATCCTTTATCTTAATATTACGGATAGCGTTTTCTGCTTCTTTGCGGTTAGGAGTAATGGCGGTGGCTTGAAGTTTGGCATACATATCAAAATGGTCCTCTTTAGGGTCAATAGTGACGATCTTTTTCTTTTGACTTATATGAGGATAAATTCTACTCAAAAAATTTCGATTGATTACTCCCTTTCCATAATCCTCAATAATTAAAGCATCCACATTTTTTAAGTTATCTAAAACATACTGGATTATTTTATGAGAAACTTTATCATTACTAAAATCTTCAACTACTTCTCTATCTAAACGCACCACCTGTTGATGCCCCGCAATAATCCTTGTCTTTTTTATGGTGGGCCTTAATTCATCCTGAAATATCCCCTCGGTTTTAATCTTACGCTTCTCTAATTCCTTAAGCAATAGATTTGCCTCATGGTCAGAGCCTATCCTTCCACAGAGTAAAACCTCTGCACCTAAACTTTTTAAATTCGCTGCCACATTGGCTGCTCCTCCCGGCATATAGGAAGGTTTATCCTTTTGTAGAACTACCGGAACAGGTGCTTCCGGCGAAATCCTTTCTACCTCACCTTTAATATACTCATCTAAAATCAGGTCTCCTACTACCAGAATTTTTGCTTTGGAAAAATTATTGATTATTTCTTTTAAATCCTTCATCTAATTCCTTAATATAATCTTTTATTCCTTCTTCTAAACTAAACTCTGCTTCTATCTTAAGCAATCTTTTTAAATTTTCGGTATCTGCTTGGGTAAAATTCTGATAATATCCTTCGTAAGGATTATCAAAATATTCTGTGGCTAAATTTGTCTTAAGATTTTGGTTTAAAATCTCAATAATCTCATTGAAACTGCGCGCTTTGCCGGTTCCGACATTTAAGATGGCTTTACCTTTAAACTCCAATGCCTTTAAAGTAATACGGGTTACATCCTTTATATAGATAAAATCCCTCTTCTGCTGGCCAAATTTAAAAATACGGGGGTTTTGCCCTTTTTTCATCTGAAGATAAAGTTGATAAATCATACTGGCAGATTTTCCTTTATGAGCTTCACCTTTACCATAAACGTTAAAGTATCTTAAACCTACCAGAGTAAAATTTTTAGGCAAACTTTTAAGACCTAAAACCAAACGGTCGCATAATGCTTTGGAAAAACCATAAGTATTTAAAGGATTTAAGGGTGCGGTCTCTTTTATTTTTCCTTCTATACTTCCATAAACTCCCGCAGAAGAAGCATAAACTAAATTTATCTTTTTATTTAAACAAAACTCTAAGATATTCTTAAAGCCTTGATAGTTGACTTTTAACATAAGCGTGTCATCTTTAAGGGTGGTATCAGTAATCGCTGCGGTATGGATAAACGCATCTAACTTGGGAAGTTTTTTTAAAAGGCCTTTATCTAAGATATCTCCAAAGATAAACTCACCTTTAAAATCAGGGATATTTTTAAAATTGCTGGAGGAAAAATTATCTAAAATAATTACCTTTGCCCCTTTTTCCTCCAAAGCTCTTACCAAAGATGAACCAATAAAACCAAATCCACCCGTAACTAATATTTTCATCTTTTTATTTATCCTCAGTTAATATTTAATTTATTTTAACATTAAATCTTATCTAAATCAACACATTTACCAGTTAAACTTTTGCAGGTTATTTTAAAGATTAATCTATTAATAATCGAATATAAAATAAAACAGATTATCCCATTTATAAACAAAGCCAAATTTACTCCTAATTTCTGCGACAGATATCCTATAAATAGATTACCGAAAGGCATCAGTCCTATTAGAATAAACATAAACACGCCCATTACCCTTCCGCGAAATTCATCCTCCACACAAGACTGCAGTAAAGTATTAACCAGGGCTACCACCATTAGACCCCAACCTCCCAAAAAGACAAGGCATAACATAGAAAATAAAAAAGTTTTGGTAAAAGAAAACAAAATCAAACTAAAGGAAAACAAAAAACTACAAAAAGTAAGTAATCTTATCTTGTATCTAAAACCTGTCAGGTGTGCCAGAAGCAAACCAGCAAGCAGAGCACCTAATCCATTACTAGACATCAAAATCCCCAAACCTTTAGCGTCTGTCTTTAAGATATTGCGAGCAAAAACAGGCATCAGGATATTATAAGAAATACCGAAAAGGCTAAAGATCCCTACGCTCAAAATAAGCATAAAAACAAAAGGATTATCCTTAATATAAATTATCCCCTCTTTTAAATCCTGCAGTTGAGAAATATTCCTTCTATTAGATTTTACTTTTTCCAATTTTATTACTAAAAGGCTGAAGATAACTGCTAAAAAACTTACCGCGTTTAAATAGAAACAACCTGCCATCCCAATGCTACCCACCAGAATCCCTGCCAGAGCTGGACCAATAACCCTGCTGGCATTAAAAGAAATGGAATTTAAGGCAACCGCATTTAAAAGATGTTTATTTCCCACCATCTCCATCACAATTGCTTGTCGGGAAGGACCATCAAAAGCCATCACTATTCCATTAAGCAAAACGATAAGCATAATCTGAAAAGGTGTAATTATTTTAAGTTGTGTCAAAATCCCCAGGATAATTGCCAAAACCATAAAAAGACTTTGAGTAAAGATAAGGATATCCTTTTTGTTCAATCTATCTGCCAGCACACCTGCGGGAAGGGAAAATAAAAATACCGGAAATGTCCCTAAAAAGCCAACGAGACCTAAAAGAAAAGAAGAATTTGTCAACTGAAAAACCAACCATGACTGGACCACGATTTGAATCCAGGTACCCACCAGAGAAACAGACATCCCTAACCAGTATATCCTAAATGTCTTTATCTCTAAGGAAGAAAACATCTCTTAAATATAAAAATTTACAAGGGGAATTTAGATCTTATTTTAAGGATTGATTAATTTTAAGAGTTTTTTATATATTTTTTTATTAGAGGCGATATAACCAAAAGAATTTATATCCCAAGGTCTTCCCTCTAAATCCGAAACTTTTCCTCCTGCCTCCTCCACTAAAAGTAAACCACTGGCAAAATCCCAGACTTTGTCATTGTATTCTATCTCTGCCTCAATTTTCCCTTCCGCAATATAACTTAAAGACCTAACCGTTGAGCCAAACATCCTTATATTAAAAACCGCATCGGATAATACCTTTAAATCCCTTAACATCCTTTCTTTTTGATAACGGATACTACTATCAAAGATAAGGGTTGCTCTTTGGATATCTCTATTAGAAACGAATATTCTTTTACCATTTTTAAAAGCACCTTCTCCTTTTATGGCTACATAAAGTTCATCTTCCACAGGCATATAAATTACTCCCAAAATTACTTCTTTTTTATAAGCCAAAGCAACGGATACTCCAAAGATATCCACATTATGAATATAATTATGCGTCCCATCTAAAGGGTCAATGATCCAACTAAAATCAGATTTTTTTTTAACTGGATTTTCTTCAGAGATGATATTCTCTTGGGGAAAATTTTTGGTAATTAAATCCTTAATAATTTTCTCTGCCTCCAAATCCAGTTCTGTAACTAACTGGCGGTGCCCTTTTTCCTTAATCTGTTTTACCTTACCAAAATTATCCAAAAGGAATTTTCCTGCCAAAGTAGCGGACTGAATAGCAATATTTTTTCTCAATTCTATATTCTTTATCTCTTTCATAAGTCTTTAATCTTTCCCATTATAACAAAATAAAAAAATCTGGCAATATTTTTGTAAATTTATATTTTCGTTATTTTCGTTAATTTCGTTATTTTTTACTCCCTAACTTACCTAACTCCTACCCACTCTCTACTACCTACTAAATTGTTTTTGCCCTAAAATTTCTTCTGCTACCTTTAAAACATCTTCTACGCTGATTGCCTTAAGACATAAAAATCCTTTTTGGCAGTTATGGGCAAGGCAAACTTGGCAACCAACTTCCTTATGGATTACTCTATCGTATTTTCCCAAAGGACCCCAACGCAAGGGACTCAAACCTGCTTGATTCCTGCCAAAAATAGAAATCACCGGCGTTCCTACTGCAGAACAGATATGTACGGGTCCGGAGTCATTAGAAATAAATAACCTACATCTTTTTAAAAGATAAGCAAGTTCTCCTAAAGAAAGTTTTCCTGCCAAATTAATTGCCTTCTCCTTCATCATATTTATTAACTTTTGGGCTAAATCCGTATCTTTTGGGCCTGCCACTACTAAAATTTTAAGGTTGTATTTTTCTTTTAATTTATCGCAAAGTTCAGCAAATCTTTCTGGTGGCCATCTTTTGGAAGGGCAAGTTGCGGAAGGATGAACCGCTATTAAAAAATCATCTTCTCTTATACCTTGTTTTTCTAAAAGTTTGTCTACATATTTTTTGGCTTCTTCTTTTATGGGAACAAAAATTTGATTTTCTAAATCTTTTAAGCCTAAATAACGCAAAAGGTCAAGGTTATATTCGGATTCATGCTTTTGACCCAGTTGTTTGTTATGAGGGATCCTATCCGTAAGCAAAAAGCCTAACTTGCGGTTATAGCCTACTCTTTTGGGAATACCCGCAAAGAAAGTCACCAGATGCACGCGATTAGTAGGATGTAAAATTATAGCTAAATCAAACCTTTTCTTTTTTAAATATCTACTAAAACGCAGAGAGGCAAACCAACCTTTATGTTTATTTTCCTTATCATAAATAATCACCTCATCTAAATAGGGATTACCTTCAATCAATTCTTTTGTATGGGGTGAAACCATCATCGCAATATAGGAATTAGGGAAATATCTTCTTAAATTCTTTATTACCGGAGTAGATAAAACCACATCACCAATTTTATCTGTGCGCACTACCAAGATTCTTTTATACTGACTTGTGCCCTGTGCCTGATGACTTGTGTCTGGTGTCTGGTGACGGGTGACCATTAATATCTTTTTTACTGCGGTTAACACATCTTCTACTTTAATTAGCTTCATACAATCTAAAGTCTTAAATCTACATTGGGCTTTTTCGCAAGGCCGACAAAAGAGCTCTTTTTTTACTACTAAAAATTTTTCTGACCAAGGACCATATTTTTCATCATCCGTAGGACCAAAAATCGCTACTATGGATATATTTAAATAACCTCCCAGATGCATCACCGCACTATCATTGGTGATTAAAAGTTCTGCTTTCTTAAGTAAAATAGCAAGTTCTCTTAAAGTAGTTTTTCCCGTAAAATCAAAAACATTATCCTTTGTTCTCTCAAAGATATAACTATTTATCTCTGTATCATCTTTGTCTCCCACAAGGATGATTTTAAAATCTTTCTTTAATTCATTTATTAAATTAACAAACTTTTCTCTCTGCCAACATTTAAGATGACTTCTTGCTCCCGATGCTACAACTATAATTTTATCTTCGGTTTTAATATTATTTTCCCTTAATAAATCTTGGATATATCTCTCATCATTCTCATCGGTGTAGAAACTTTTTATTTTTGTCTCTTTAATTTCAGGAATAATTTTTCTTACCAGGTAAAGATACCGCTTTTTCATATGTTTTATCTCTTTGGGGATAATTCTAAAAAAAGTAGGGGTTTTAAGTTTGGCAGGGACTAACCCGCCATATAAACTATGTCTTAAATCTATGACTAAATCAAATTTTTCTTTTTTTAATTTGAAAAAGAGCTCTATCTTCTTCCTTAAGGGCCATTTCTTATCGTAGAGGATAAAATTGTGGATAAAAGGATTATGTTCAAATATCTCTTGCGTACGCTGACCTGCCATCACCGTAATTAAAGCAGAAGGGAAATTTTCTCTTAAGGCATCTAAAACTGGCAAACTCAAAATCACATCACCAATATTACTTAAGGTTATAAAGAGGATTTTATTAATCATAATTATCTTACTATCCGCTATACGCTATACGCTTAATTTCTTTTAAAACTTCCTCAGGTGTAGTTGCTTTCATACAGCGGTTATCTTTACAATCAACTAAATAGCAAGGGATTTTACAACCAATATCTTTTTTTAAGATAATTACATTATCTATTGGGTAAGGTGAGGTAGTAATTAAAGAAGTAGGACCAAAAAGGGCAATAATTTTTTTTGTTCCCACAGTGTTTGCGATATGTAAAGGTCCGGTATCCGCGCTGATAAATAGATTAAGTCTTTTACATAATGCACCAAACTGTTTTAAATTGAGCTTTCCGCAGGTAATAATTACTGAGGGATTATTAGTTTTTATATCTTGGGCTAAAGAAAGATCATCCTTCCCACCGGTAATAATTATTTTAGAGGGTATTTGTTCTGTAATTTTTTGTATAAGTTCTTTCCAGTAATTAACTGGCCAGCGCTTGGGAAGCCAGTTTCCAAAAGGATTTATTCCCACTAAAAGATCAGTTTCTGTAATTTTATTTTCTTTTAAAAAATTATCCACAAAAATAAAATCTTCTTTACTGATAAAAAAATCTAAATGCTTATCGATTACTTTAAGTCCTGCTCCTTTGATTACCCCTAAATAATAATCAATCCGATGTAAAGAATCCCGATCCGGATGGGGGATTTTTTTCGTCAGTAAAAATGCTCTTTTTTTGGTAGCATAACCAACTCTCTCTTTAATCCCTGCTAACCACAAAATAAATGCCCGGGTAAATGAGCGATGTAATAAAAATGCCATATCAAATCTTTTGGCTTTAATTAAATTGATAAATTTTAATTTTTCTTTAAGACTGCGCTGTTGGTTTCTCTCATCAAAAAAAATTATCTCATCTAAATAAGGGTTCCCTTCTAAAACCTGAAAACATCGGCTAGGAATCACACAGGCAATAAAACTATCTGGAAAGTTATACCTTATATTTCTTATTACGGGAGTGGAGAACAAAACATCGCCCAACCAATTAACATCAAATATGAGGATACGGGATGGTTTTCTCATCTAACGCTTTCTTTTAATAAAAGAATATAGCTTTGTAGTCTTAAACCAGAAAACAAACAAATTATCGTCGTTTTTCTCCGAAATCCTTATCCTTTTATAAGCAAAGATATCTGAAGGGTTAGCTTTCCTTGTCTTTGAGGCAGCCACTGCCAAAATATAACCTGCATTTTGTACTAATTCTTTAGCCTTTTGGTTAAAAAAACCTGCGGGATAGGCAAAGGTTTTTACAGGTGAGAATAATTTCTCTTCCAAAATTCTTTTGGAATCAAAGATCTCGCTTTTAAGTTTATCCTCATCCAATGAAGTCAAATAAGGATGGCTTATGGTATGACTTCCAAAAGAAATTAGCCCGGAATTTTTCATCTCAAAAATCTCCTGCCAATTTAATCTATCTGGTTTATCTATATCATTTACCACTAAAAAGATGGTGGCAAAAAGATTATATTTTTTCAATATAGGAAAGGCATAAAGGTAATTGTCTTTATAACCATCATCAAAGCTAATGGCAATAGTCTTAGGAGGGATTTTCTTTTTATTTAAAATAAAATCAGGAATTTTTTCCAAAGGGATCACATTATAATTATGTTTTTTTAAAAATTCCATCTGGCGGTAAAATGTGTTTACAGAGACAACTAAACGATTTTCTTTTAAAGCAGAAGGTAAAACCGAATGATACATAAGTACCGGTATATATTTAAATTGACTAAATTCCCAAGCAAAAACTAAAGTTATAATTAAAAGAAAAATACCTAAAAATTTTAACAGTCTCTTTCTAAACATTCCTGATATACCTTTTGAGTTTTATCTAACATTTTCTCTTCTGGAAAATTTTCTCTAATAAAATCTTTCGCATTTTCTCCTAAAAGTTTCCTCTTTTCTTTATCTTTAAGCAGTTCGATTATCTTAAGACTTAATTCTTTTACATCTTTGGGTTTGAATAATAAACCATTAAAATTATCTTTAACAAAATCTCTTATCCCACCTGTATCCGAAGCGATTACAGGAAGTCCTACTGCCATCGCTTCCATCAAAGAAAGCCCTAAACCTTCTTCAACCGAAGGTAAAACAAATAAATCTAAAATAGAAAGGATCTCGCATGACTCAACATTCGAAACAAAAATTACATTTTCTTTTATTCCTAAATCTTGCGTATACATTATCAGTTTATCCTTCATTTTTCCGGTTCCCACAATAATTAATTTTGCTAAAGGGAAAACTCTTAAGATATCTTTCATTGCTTCTATTAAATAGAAATGCCCTTTTACATCAGCAAGTCTAGCTACTATTCCTATAAAAGGACCATCTTTTAAATTAAATTTATTCTTCATACTTTGTTTAAATTCTTCTGAAGGAGGTTTAAACCTTTCTAAATCTATACCGTGATTTATCAAAACTATTCTTTCTTCCTTTAAATTAAAATCAAAGATAAGATGCCTTTTTACCTCTTTACTTATGGCGATATTTTTTTTACCCCAGCAGGGGAAAATTCTTCTTAAAGGTCTTCTTTTATAAAATCCATGGCAGGTATAGATATGAATAGCCCTACTTTTCCTACATAATAAATGCGCCAAAACTTGCGTAGTGCGAGTTTGCGAATGGATAATTTTGATTTTTTCTTTTTTTATTAAAGGAACCAATTTTAAATAGGCTAATAAGATATTTAAACTTATCTCCTTTTTTGTCTTTAAGGGAACTTTTATAAACTTAATTTCTTTTTCTAAAAATTTATCTTTCCATTCTCCACCCCAAGAGGCAACATATATATTAAAACCTCGCTTTTTAAATCCTTTGGCCAAACTAAATACATAACTGGTAATTCCTCCGGGATTAAGATGGTTGGTTAAATAAAGGATATTCATTCCAAAAGTTTCCCTACCGCCTCTAATACTTCTTGAGGTTTAATTGAATACATACATTCTTTAGTCTTACAGGTCTTTTTATAACAGGGACTGCAAGGAATTTTTTTGTAAAGTAAAATACCTCTTTTAGATAAAACCAAATGTCTTTGGGGATCCGTTGGTCCAAATAAAGCAATATAAGGAGTCTTAACCGCCAAAGCGATATGTAAAGGTGCAGAATCGCAAGATATATACACTTTACAATGTTTAATCAGACAGGCGAGTTGATTTATAGTAGTTTTTCCGCAGGCATTGATAGGTTTTATCTCGTAAATTCTATTAATTAAATCCCTAGCCAAATCCAAATCCTTCTCCGTTCCCGTAATTACTACTCTTAATCCTTTTTGCGATAATCCTTGGCATAATTCTTGAAAATACTCCAGTGGCCAATTTTTGGTCTGCCATTTTAAAGAAGCAGAAATATTTATGCCAATAAGTTTTGTAGAAAGACTTATCCAATGCGCATTTAAAAATTCTTCAATATATTTTTGGTCTTCTTTACTTGGCCAAAGTTCAAGTTCCTCCTCTTTAAACTCAATACCCAGCATCTTTAAAATGCGTCCCTGATGCTCTAAAGGACCTTTATCCATTTCAGTATAAGGAATTTTCTTATTAAGTAAAAATCCTAATTTGCGGTCAAAACCATAACGCAGAGGCACTCCTGCTAAAAATCCTAATAAATGACTGCGGTAATTATTCTGAAAATCAATCAATATATCAAAATTGCCCTTTTTTATTCTACGGGCTATACTTAAAATTCCTAAATATCCTTTATCTTTTCCTTTATAATCATAAACTATCAAACCATCAATATAGGGACAATTAAGCAGTACCTCTTTAATTTCTTCACCCACTAAAACGTATATCTTATAATTAGAAGAAAAGTGTTTTCTTATGAGTTTAAGACTGGGGATAAATAAGATTAAATCACCTAAAGCACTTATTTTAATCAATAAAAGCTTAAAACTATTTAATGCCTCCTCATAAACTTTAAGCGTAGCATTAGCAAAACTCTCTAAGGTAAATTTTTGTTTTATCCTTTCATAGGCATTTTTAACAATCTCTTCAGCCATTTTTTCATCCTTAATTAATCTTATAATTGCTTTCGCCATCTCCTCAGGTTCAGATGGGGTTACCAACAATCCCGTTTTTTTATCCTCAATAATTTCAATTGCTCCTCCTAATCGGGTCGCTACTACTAAAACACCTGATGCTTGTGCTTCAATAATCACCCTACCAAAACTTTCCGGTCTAATACTGGAAAGCACCAAAAGATCAAGTCTTTCCATAATAGAGGGGATATCATCAGTGGCAGGGATAAATTCTATAATCCTTTCTAAACCTAAACGCTTTGCTTCAATCTCTAACTCTTCTTTGTATTCTTTTTTGGGAGCATCACCCACGATTAATATCCTTAAATTTTGGCCAAATTCCTTTAAAACCTTTGCCATCGCTCTTAAAAAATAGATATGTCCTTTAAGAGGCGTAATCCTTCCGACCATTCCAACATAATATGGATTTTTATCTCTCTTTTCATAGGGAATAAATTTAAACTTTTCTAAATCCACCCCCCGGGCAATAACTCTTATCCTTTCATAAGGAACTCCAAAATCCTTCTGCATATGTTTGGCAACGACTATACTTGGACAAATCACCAATTTTCCCCAGCCCATCACCGAACTAAAAGGACTTTTATTATAATAACCATGGCAGGTAGTAATAAAAGTAGTTCTGGTTTTACGACAGGCAAAATAAGCAATCCAAGCAGGTATACGCGAACGGGCATGCACAATTTGGATATCTTCCTTTTTAATAATCTTTATTACTTCTGGAATCATTCTCATAATATTAAATAAAGATTTTTTATGAACACTTAATGTATAATGAATCGCTCCATAAGATTCCAATTCTTTCACCAATCTTCCACCACCTGAGACTACCACCACTTTATGACCTGCTTTCACTAAAAATTTGGATAAATCTAAAACCCCAGTTTCTACTCCTCCCACATTTAACTCTGGGAGAATCTGCATTATGTTCATAGTATCTCCTCTATGGCTTTTGCGATTTTTTCTTGATCATTCAAAGTCGGTATAGGTGGACTCTTTAAAATAATTTCTTTTATTGTCTTTTCTATCTCTTGTGGCTCTACTAAATAAATATATTTTTTTTCTAAGAAATGCTTTAAAAATAACTTATGTCTTCGGTTAAAAATTTTATCCTTAAAAATCAAAACATATTTTTTGGCTGAAACTGCCTCAGTAATCATCGAAATACTTTCCGGAGAAACAACTGCAAATTTACTTAAAGCCAAAATCCCTTCCACAGCAAAAGGGTAATTTTTTTCATTGGCAATTATTAAAAGTCCTAAATGGGAAAAATTTTCCAACTTATCCTTGAGTAAAATTTCTATCTCTTTTGAGGTTCTGCGCGAGGTAGTTAAAAGGATTCCACAGTTATTCTCCTCACAGAACCGCATTATTTGTTCAATAACTTTTAAGACTATTTCTTTTTTAAGTTTAAAATCTTTAGTATCGCCTCCGATAAGTAAACCTATATAAAAGGGAAAATCTTTTTTGATTAAACTTTTAATTTTTTCTTTAGATTCTTCTAATGTCCTTTCATCTATATAGGTTAAGGCACCATCTAAAACCAAGATATTTTTGCGAAAAGCCAGCCCATCATGAAAAGGAGCGATTACTAAATCAAATCTTTTTGTGCTTAAGATACTGGGACGCATAATCACAATTGATTTTGCCGCATTTAAACTGGAAACTACAAAATTTATCCCTGCCAAAGATGAACCGCAGGAAACCACTATATCCGCATAGGTGGAGCTTATCTTTAAAAAGCTTTCTTTATTTAAAAAATTTTTAAGACACCAGAGGCATTCTCTACATTGGGATTTCCTTGCCAAACCTACACCCATAATCTGTAAGTTTTTAGATAATTTATTTTTAAAATCTATTTTTATCCTTTCTATTTTTACCAAAAGACCTTTTCTAATTGCTACATCTTTGATTATCTTACCCAAAGCATCCAACTGTCTTAGATGGCCTGCCTTATTATCCTCAAGGAATAGAACAGTTCTATCCTGATTATACTTGAAACGCTTATAAAACCATAAATAATCAGAAGGGTTTTCTTTAATACAGGCTTCAAATATCCGGTTAGTTTGCTTTAAATTGTAAATCAGGTCTTCTTTACGATTGTTTGTATCTCTTATTTTTAAAGGAGGAAGTAAAACAATTTTATGTTTAATGAACCCTTTTCGGATGACATATCCCGGAATTACTGCTACTTTTGTATCTAAAGCCAAACGCATGGCTAAAGTAGGGATCCTGCTGATATGTCCAAAAAATTCCAAAGGTAAGCCTTCCTTTATCCCATGGTCGAAGACCAATCCTAATATATTTGCTCCTTTTAAAATATTTATTGCCTGCCGAGCCTCTCCCGCATAGATTACTTTTACACCTTTAGACATACGCAGTTGATTTAAAAATCTATCTAAAAGAGGAAATCTTCTTTGTTTTTCTGCTAAGATATAAAAAGGTAATCCCAAAGTCCCTGCTACCGCAAAACAGATCTCCCAACTTCCCATATGGATTCCTAAAAGGATTGCTCCTTTTCTTTGTTTAAGTGTTTCATTTAGATATTCTAAACCTTGGATTTCGATATTCCTTTGAATATACTCTTTATTGATTTTAGGAATAATGAAAATCTCCATTAAACTCATACCGAAATTCTGAAAATTTTTCTTAAGGATACTTTTTATCTCAGATAGACTTTTATAAGGAGCCAGACACATCCTTAAATTCTTATAGGCAATTTTGCGGTGCTTTCTATCCAGATGATATAAAAGTGTGCCTAAAATTTTTCCCTGCCATACTAATATCAAGACAGGAAAAATATTGGATATCCTAAAGAGGATTTTAAGAATTATATATAGAAAGTATTCTTTTAAAGAAATTCTCTTCTTCATTTATCTTAAGGGTTATCCTTAAAACATAAATCTCCATATCCGAAAGATCAAATCCTTTTAATTTTACTGCATCCTTTTGGGTGGTAATAAAGATATGGGTATTATTTCTTTTGCCCTCTGCTTTTATCTTTTCAATATCCATTTTACGATAAAAATGATGGTCTCGAAATACCATATGTTTCTCTATATTAAGCCCCATATTTAAAATCAGACTCTTAAAAGAGCAAGGGTCAGCAATCCCTGAAAATAAAATTATTTTTTTATCTTTAAAAAAAGAAAAATCAATAGGATTTCCTTCATCTAACTTATAAAATCCTAAAGGTATATACTCTGCTTCAAATATAGATAAAGAAGGATTGATTTTTTTTAAGAAGATTTTTAAATCTCTAAGTGTTTCTTTTTGTTTTATCGGATTTATAAGATTAGTCTTAGTCAAAACGATAATCTGGGCTCTTTTTAGCCCATCCAAAGGTTCACGCAAGGTTCCCCGCGGAATAAGTTTACCGTTACCAAAAGGATCATTTGCATCAATAGTTACAATTTCTAAATCCTTTTTTATCTGCCACTGCTGAAAGCCATCATCAAGGATTACTGTATCTACTTTATCATCTCTGATAGCTTTTTTAATTGCTCTTACTCTATCTCTATCCACAATTATCGGGATATCAACTAAATTTTTCTTAAGCATATCTATCTCATCAGTTAAGTTTTGTCTTTGGGCATAACCCCGACTCAAAATAACTATCTTCCTTCCTTCTTTTTTTAAAAAATTGGCAATATACTCTACCAAAGGGGTCTTTCCTGTTCCACCTAAAACAATATTACCTACACTTATCAGTTTACAACGAAATCTATAAGCTCTTTTTATTTTAAAATTTCTTATAATTCTTATAATTAATTCATACAGTAAAGATAAAAGATAAAGCAATTTTTTTATAAGATTAGAAAGAAAGTCATTTTTTTTATCTTTGGCTAAACTATAAAGGTAGTCTAACATCTTTTTTATACCAGCACTGAAAATCCTCTTTTCTCCAATCGCCTGCCAAAAGGTAAGCAAGTGCGGGGCAACCAAAACAATATTTAATATCACAATCCGCACAACGACCTCTTTTCTTTGCTTCAATTATACTTTTTAAAATCTCTGAATTTATAATCTCATCTAAGGAGTTCTCTAATAAATTACCCAATTTGAGGATAAATCTTCTACAAGGATAGACATCCGCGTTGGGCATAATACAGAAGGCATCTTTTCCTACATTACAAGGAGCACCGAAAAGTTCTATTTTTTTAGGGAAAATCTTTATCCAGAAAGCCCGATAAGTCAATAGATCTTCTAAATTAAAAGAAAAGTTATCCAACTTTAAAAGTTCTTTATTTAAATTATACCAGTCATCACTTTCCAAAAGTTCTTCACTTATTTTTCTTCCTCTTCCCAAAGGAAAAAAGCGCTCAATGATAATCCCCGAGATCCCTTTTTCTTTGGCTAAATTAAAAAGTAAGGAAAGTTCTTTTATATTAGATTTAAAGGCGGTAAACATAAGGATTGAAGATATCTTTGTCTTTTCTTTAAGTAGTTGGATTGCCTCAAAGACCTTAGCATATGAACCTTTGGCTCTTATCGCATCGTTAGTTAAAGGCTCTGCGCCTTCTAAAGAAAATTTTATCTCCTTAAGTTTAGGGTAATTTTTTAATTTTTCTATTGTCTGCTCATCCAAAAGACTGCCGTTAGTAATAATCGCTAATTTCTCTATCGGTTCTTTAAGCTCTAAATAATCCAATAATAAAAAAAGTTCTTTTTTTAAAAAAGGCTCTCCTCCGGTAATATTTATAACTATCCTCTTTCTATTTTCCAAGGCATACTCAATAACTTTATCCACTATTTTTTTTATTCCCTGCCAGTCTAAATCCTGTGTTTCATCAAAAATATCCTGATAGCAGTGTTTACAGCGATAATTACAGAGATTAGTTATGTGCCACTGAAAATAGAGCTTATCCATGCTAAATTTTTCTCGGTTATCCCTTTATTCTTTTGGATTAAATTATAGGCATTTTCTCCTAAAAGAACTGCCTTTTTGGGTTCGCTTAAAAGTTCTTCGATCTTTACATAAAGTTCTTCGGAATTATCTACCTTTATCGCAGCATTTTCTCTTAAAAATTCCTCGCTTATATCCTTAAAGTTAAACATATAAGGACCAAAAATTATCGGTTTTTTAAATAATGCGGGTTCTAAAATGTTATGCCCTCCAATCTTAACTAAACTGCCTCCCACAAAAACGATATCCGCAAGCGCATAGTAATTCATCAATTGACCAATGGTATCTAAAATAAGTAGTGAGTAGTAAGTATTAAGTATTGAGGAGACTTGGGAAATCCTTATGGAATTAAGGCCGAATTCTTTAGCCAATTTTTCTATTTCTATAACGCGCTGGGGATGCCGGGGAGCAATCAATAAATTAAGTAAAGGAAATTTATTTTTCAATTTAGTATAAACTTCAATGAGTATCTTTTCCTCTCCAGGATGGGTGCTTCCCGCAACTAAAAGTTTTTCTTTAGAACTTAAGCCCAAAATTTTCCTATAATCTGTGTAATCGATCTTTAAATCGGCGAAATCTTTAATATCAAACTTCATATTCCCGGTAATCTTTATTTTTGTTTTATCTGTTCCCAATTTCAAAAATCTCTCTCTATCTAATTCAGTCTGCACTAAAAATAGGTCAATCCTCTTTAATAAAGGTTTTAACAGCCATCTAACCATCATATAACCTTTAAAAGAAAACAAAGATATCCTTCCATTTACCAAAATTATCGGTATATTTTTTTGTTTTACCGAAAGGATAAGATTTGGCCAAAGTTCAGTTTCTAAAAGGATTAATAAAGAGGGATTAATTTTACTTATAAAAGAACGCATCAGAAAACTTAAATCCAAAGGTAGATAATAAGTATCCTCTTTGGGTAAAATCGATTCTGCTATTTTTTTACCAGTAGAGGTTATGGTGGTAAGGATAATCCTTCTTCCCGGAAAAAGCTCTTTCAGTCCTCTAACCAGAGGACGCACCGCCATCACCTCTCCCAAACTTACCGCGTGTATCCAGAGAGGACGATCTAAATAGAAATCCCTCGGCAAGATAAATCTTACTAAAAAATCCTTTAGCGATTTTTTTTTAAAGAGATAATAGGGAAGATAAAAAAAACCAACAATAAAAAATATCAAATCGTAAATTAAACACATCATTTAGAATAACCGATTGC
>Ga0207433_10002791_pt1 | contig 34855 bp, 28 predicted proteins | sample YelNatPaOPGAMG01_FD_187559 | JGI IMG/M metagenome (GOLD analysis project Ga0207433, IMG submission 187559) | Hot spring thermophilic microbial communities from Obsidian Pool, Yellowstone National Park, USA - OP-RAMG-01 (SPAdes) (version 3) | ecosystem: Environmental > Aquatic > Thermal springs... | reverse complement strand
GGCAGGTCAGGAGCAGCAGCTGCTTACTTCTATTCCACCTACGCGGATACCGATGATGTGGCGGCGCCGGATGGAGACAAGAAGATTCTGGTCCTGGGCGGCGGACCGAACCGGATCGGACAGGGAAGCGAGTTCGATAACTGCCGCGTGCACGCGTGCGAGGCGCTGCGCGAAGAGGGTTATGAGAGCATAATAATCAGCAGCAACCCCGATGCGGTCTCGACCGATTTCGCGGTATCCGACCGGCTCTATATGGACCCGCTCACCCGTGAAAACATACTGAGCGTGATCGAGCGGGAGAAACCGGCTGGGATAATAGTGCAGTTCGCGGGACAGTCGATGGCGGCGATGGTCCAGACCCTTAAGAAGGTCGATGTTCCGGTGCTCGGCACCTCGATCGACAGCATCAATAAGGCGAGGGACCGGAAATATCTCGCGGAAATGGCAAAGCGGCTCGGGCTTGGATGGGCGCCGAACGATGCGGCTACCTCGGTCGATGAGGTTCGAGCGAAGAAGTCGAAGGTTGGTTATCCGATGCTGGTGCGAGCCGGACGAATGGTCGGAGGGCTGGCGGCTGAGATAGTATATGATGACGACGATCTCACTGCGTTCCTGGGCTCCGCGATAGAGATTACATCAGATCGGCCGCTTTTGATGGATAAGTTCCTCGAAGGCGCGGTGGAAGTCGGAGTCGATGCGATATCCGATGGCGAGACCGCGATTGCGTGCGGGGTAAAAGAGTTTATCGAGCAGGCCGGAGTCCACTCCGGTGACAGCGCGTGCTCACTGCCCCCATACAGCCTCTCCTCGGAAACGATTGCTGAGATCAAGCGGCAGGCGTGCGTTATCGCTAAGGAGCTCGGAATACGCGGGCTCTTCAATGTGCAGTTCGCGGTAAGGGGAGAGCAGATATATGTGCTCGAGGTCCACCCGCGGGCATCGAGGACGCTGCCGTTCGTAAGCTCGGCGACGGGTATAGAGTGGACGAAGGTCGCTGTGCGGATAATGCTCGGGAAGAGCCTGCGGGAACAGGGAATTACCGGGGAGATAGTCCCGAAGCATGTTTCGGTGAAAGAGACGGTCTTCCCGTTCGCGCGGTTCGCAAATGTGGATGTGGTCCTGGGACCGGAGATGAAATCGACCGGCGAGGTGATGGGGCTCGATGACAACTTCGGCAACGCCTATATAAAAGCCCAGATCGCTGCGGGGCAGGATCTGCCGGAAGGTGGAACCGCGTTTGTGAGCGTATCGGGCAAGGATAAGAGCGGTGTGATCGAGATAGGCAGGAGGCTGCGCGAGCTGGGGTTCGATGTGGTAGCGACAAAGGGCACCGCGGATGTCCTCCGCGAAGCGGGGGTGGATGTAAAGGTGATCTCTAAAATCGGCGAAGGCAGGCCCGACGCAATCGATCTTATTAAAAATGGTGAGATCGATCTTATCATCAACACCCCGAGCGGTAAAAAACCGCGCAAGCACGAGGTTACTATCCGCAGCGCGATCGCAGCTCGTGGAATACCTATCGTGACCACGATGGCGGGCGCGAAAGCAACTCTATTCGGAATGGAAGCCGTCCGAAAACGCGCCGCAACCGTACGCAGCCTGCAGGAATACGAAGAATAATAGCGGCTGGTCATGCTGAACTTGTTTCCGCGCCAATAAAAGACACCGCCGGCCAAGCGACGCTTGGCCGGCGGTTATCTTCGGGCTTTCAGCTTTAACTCTCCCTCACGCTGCCTGGCAGACGAAGGGTATAAACTTGCGCTCTTTGATAAAGCGCGAGACGAAGATATTCTCTTCTTTCCTGAGGTCGACAACCCCGGAACGTTTAGCTTCATTATCCGATTCCTCGTTGACAAGCTCTACTTCGGGTCGAAGCGGATCGGACCGGTGGTTCCGCGTTACCACACCAACGGAGCCATCGCTCAACTTGACCTTGCTTCCCACCAGAAAATAGCCCACAGTCGCCACAAACAGCTTAAGAAAAACAGGATCGAAGCCACTGCTCATCTGCTGTGTCATAAGCATCACGGCGTCACGCGGGTTCATCGCTTTACGATAAGGCCTGTCGGTAGTGAGGGCGTCGTAGACATCGGCAAGCGAGGTTAGCGTAGCATATGGAGCAATCTCGCTGCTTCTCCTGCCATTCGGATACCCCGTGCCGTCGATCTTCTCATGGTGATCCAGCACGCAGGTTAAAGAGACCTGGCTGTATCCACCCGATTTTATAAGCAGATCGACGCCGGTTTTAGGGTGCCCGCGCATAATCTTGAACTCACGAGCATCCAATTTATCAGGCTTATTGAGGATTCTCGGCGAAATCGTCAATTTGCCTATATCATGCAGCAGCGCCCCGATTCCTATCTCATCGAGATTATCGTGCATTCCCGCAACCATGGCCAGATAGATAGTGAGTATCCCCACGTTAACAGAATGGGTATATGTATAGGCATCAGCATCTTTGAGCTGTGTAAGAGAAACGAGAGCGCGTGGATCATCGAGCATATCGCCGATGAGCGCCGACACCATCGACTTCGCGAACCCCACATCAATGGTACCTGTAGACCCGATCCTGCTGAAGACTTTAGTGACTTTTTGTACCACGTCGGTCTTCAAGAGATACGCGCGCCGAACATGCTTATGGAACTGCTCCGGGTCCGAAGGCTCCGCGCTCTCATCGAGCACAGCTTCGTTATCCATATCCAATGGCATTATGTGGGAACCATCGGGGCCGAATGTAACATCGGGCTGAAGCAGCCTGTGGAGTCGCAGATCACTGTCAACACCAGCACCCGCGCGAAGCAGAAGTGTGCCATCACCTGCAAACGCATCCGCGAGGAGTTTAGACCCAATTCGCAGCCTCGGCCTCGTGGGCTCGCTCCGCGGAGCACTGTTCATCATGTCATTACTAACTGAATCCGCCATTGGCTTTCCTTCCATGGGAAGAGATGAGACAGTTTGGCCAGCTTATAACATGATATTTGTTCCACATTAATCTGCCATACTCATATTATCTGCCAGCAGATTAATTCGATATTTCAACGAGACCAGGATTATTCACAATTTCCTGTGACAAAGGGATCATGGAGGCAATAATATTCACATTAATTGCTTATCTCAGACTTGCCCCAAGCATTCTGTTTGCGGTCTCTTCGTTGATCACTCCCTCCTCAAGCAGCCGTCCGATGTCATCAGCAATCGTATAGCTGCCTTCGGGCATAGAAATTTTACCAGATGTGAAGCTCCGGCATTCAGCTATCGTAGCCCTCATCTCATTATCAGGAACGAGTACTCCATAAGCCGCAACCCGACCCGGCCCTTTGGCTTTAGGCACGAGCCGTTGAGCTGATACAGCGAGCAGGACCTTCGCAAGCGCCCTGCAGCTTCCCCCACGTATATCTTCAGGAAATATCGTAATTATCTTATGCATCGCATCTTCGGGGGTTGCAGCGTGCATCACTACAATCACCAGATGCCCGTTCTCAGCCGCTGATATGCACGCCTCAAGCTCCTCTACGCTCTTCATCTCGCTCACAAGCACTACATCGGCATCCTGCCTTACCGCAGTCGAGATTCCCGCTACCGCATCCGGTATATCGAGCCCGATTTCAAGCTGCCTTACGAGCGACTTTTTCGGTGTAAGACGGACCGTGATCGGATCCTCGATCGTGCATATCAGGCAGCTGTGGTGGGTATTGAGATACTCAATAAGCGTGATTGCGGTTGTAAGCTTGCCCGAACCTGTTACTCCAGAAATAACCACCAAGCCATGTGAAGAATTGACTGCATCCAGCAAGGCTTTAGGCGTCTTAATATCCTCAGGTTTCGGAATTCGTGTGACACTCATACGAATGGCAATCGTATAATTTCCCGAAGCCTTCGCAACAGAAAGTTGCGCATTCACTTCGCAGTGCAGGCTGAGCGACCGGTGCACCTCACCAACCTCGCGCCCGATCCGCTCCAATTCCCCTTCGCCAATCATTTCAGCAGCCATATCGCGGATTTGCTCGCCTGAGAGCGCATCACCCTCCGTCCGCTGAAGAAGCCCATCGATCCTCATCACCGGCGGCTCATCGGGTATCAGGTGGATATCACTTGCGCCCTTAGCCGACGCTTCTCTAAGCAAACCCTCAATGACAGGTGGTATCGCGGTTGTCATCGGTGTCTCCTTTCGATCTTATAACGGTATTCTTCGATCTCTATGCTTCTTTTCATCAGCAAGCACATCGCTCCCGATGTATCCCAGCAGCATGCCGCGGAGCCGCTTCCGCGCATCGTGGAGCCGCCTCTTCACTGTTCCTTCGGGAACATGAAGAAAATCGGAAATCTCTCTGCAGCTCAGGTCATCGAAGTAAAAAAGCTCAGTCGTTTCGCGTTCATTTGAAGGCAGAGCAGCGAGCGCTTCCCTCACTTTTCCGCACAATTCATCTCTCTGAACACTTTCACCCGGCATATCTGGCTCGCCAGACGCTTCTATCTCACAATCAATCAATGCTTCACGCCGGCTTCGGGATATCCGATTGCAGCATGTCCGGAGAATCTGCCGTATCCACCCCGGAAACGCATCTGGCTCCCGCAAGTCATTCAAGCAGCCGACAGCTTTAATGAATGACTCCTGGACCGCATCCTCAGCCAGGTCTTTATCATCCAGAATCCCGGCGGCAAGATCAAGCGCCCAGGGCTGAAAGCGTCGCACAAGCTCCGCTATCGCCTCACTCTCACCTCTCTTGCACTGATCCAGTAAATCTCTCAGCAGCGCGTTCATCCGGATCTCCCCGTCGCTTCTTCACATATAGGAGCCTATATCCGACCAGGAAGTTCGCCCCATACGACAAAAAAGCCTGCGATTCTCCCAATTTTAGAAGAAACACAGGCTTACTATGAGCTAAATACACTGCTAATGATGGCTTACAATCCAATCAAGCAAAATAGCAATAACCACCACGGGCTTAATAAACACACCAGCTGCAACCGCTAGTTCGCCACGATATTAACCAGCTTCCCCTTAACCACGATCACCTTCCGCACCGTCCTGCCGGCGAGCTCGCCCTTTATCTTCTCGGAAGACAGCGCGAATTCTTCCATCGTCTTCTCGTCGGAGTCAGCGGGGATGGTCATTTTATCTCTGATCTTGCCGAGGATCTGGATTACTATCTCCACCTCGTCCGCCTTTGCGACTTCGGGGTCGAATGTGGGCCAGGTTTCCAGAAGCGTGAACTCCTTCTTATCCGACTTCGGGAGATTTGACCAGAGCTCGTCGGCGATATGTGGAGCCATCGGGGAAAGCAGCAGGATCAGGTTCTCGATTGCTTCGCTCATTACCGCCTTACCATCACCGGCGGATTGCGCGAACGAATACATCTCGTTCACCAGTTCCATCATCGCGGCGACGGCGGTGTTGAATGCGAATTTTTCTATGTCCTCGCTTACCTTCTGAATCGTCTGGTGGAGCTTGCGGCGCATAGATTTCGCCTTCGGGTTCGCGCCGGCTTCCTCGGCTGCGTTCGCGGCCCAGTTCGGGTCGAAGCGCTCTGCCCAGTCGTTAATAAGCCTCCATACGCGGCCGATGAACCTGAACGCGCCGTTCATGCCATCTTCGCTCCACTGCACCGCGTCCTCGAACGGGGCGACGAAGAGCTCGTAGGTCCTCAGCGAATCCGCGCCGTATTTCTCCGCCATCGCGTCGGGAGTGACGACGTTTCGCTTGGACTTACTCATCTTTACGTATTTCCAGATGATTTTGGAGGGGTCGTAGTTCTCGATTTCCTCAGGGAAAAGCGGGATCAGGTCGTGGTCCTCTTCCTCCATGCCCTCGGCGTCTTCAGCATCGCCGGTCTCTCCGACCTCCATAGTGCGATGCGGCGTATAAGCGAGCACCATTCCCTGGTTCATAAGCTTCTTGAACGGTTCGACGAACGGAATCAAGCCCTCGTCGTGCAGGACCTTCGTCCAGAACCGGGCATAAAGCAGGTGCATGACCGCATGCTCCGCGCCTCCGACGTAGAGGTCAACCGGCAGCCAGTACGCGGCCAGAGCCTTATCGAACGGAGCCGTATCGAGGTGCGGGCTTACGAACCTCAAGAAATACCAGCTCGAGCACGCGAAGCCGCCCATCGTGTCGGTCTCGCGCTTAGCGGGACCTCCGCAGGTCGGACAGGCTACATTTACGAACTCGGGTATGTTAGCCAGAGGCGATTCGCCGCTCCCGCTCGGTTCGTAATGCTCCACATCCGGCAGCACTACCGGCAGGTCTTCATCGGGCGCCGGAACCTCACCGCAATTCTCGCAGTGGATGATCGGGATCGGCGCGCCCCAGTAGCGCTGGCGTGAGATGAGCCAGTCGCGGAGCTTATAATTTACCGCGGGCTTGCCCTTGCCCTGCTCCGCAAGCCAGAATGTGACCTTCTTTTTCGCGCAGTTCCCGATGGTGCCGGTGAACTCGCCGGAGTTGATCATATCGCCGTATTCGGCGTGGAAGAGCGCATCGCGCAGGAACGGCTCGCGGTAGAGGACTTCCATCAATACACGGGCGTCACCAGTAGATGGATCGAGCTTGTGCAGGCGGCCCAGAATGTCTTTTTCGGCTTCGTAGGAGTCGAAATCTACGACGCCATCGGAAAATATAAACTTCCAAGCGGAACCGACAACCGCCGCCCAGTGGTTGGGCTTCACATAACCCTTCAGCAGATCGACAAACTTGTTGATCTCCTGATTGCCCATAAGGATAACGTGATACTTTTCGCCATGCTCCTCGAAGCTGATCTCGGCTTTCTGCATTGCCGCACCGAAGCCGTCCTTTACGCAGTCTTTGCACACGCTGGACTTGGCGAGGTTATCAGTGCGGTCGATTACCGGGATGATCGGGATTCCGAACTTCAGGGCGAACTCGAAGTCGCGCTCATCGTGCGCGGGGACGGCCATGATCGCGCCGGTACCGTAGCCCATCATTACGTAGTCCGCTATCCAGATCGGGATCTTGCGGTCGTTAACGGGATTGATCGCATAAGCTCCGATAAAGACGCCTGTCTTTTCTTTTTCGGTGGACTGGCGCTCGATCGCGCTCTGGCGCTGGGCGAACTTGCGGTATTCCTCCACTTCCGCTTTTTTATCCGGAGTCACCAGCTTTTCGACGAGCGGGTGCTCCGGCGCGAGGACCATAAATGTCGCTCCCCAAAGGGTATCCGGGCGGGTGGTGTAGACGACGATATTATCACCCTGCTCAGATTTAAACGTGACCTCCGCGCCCTCGCTGCGACCGATCCAGTTGCGCTGCATCGATTTGATTGATTCCGGCCAGTCGATGGTGTCGAGGTCGTCGATCAGCCGATCCGCGTAGGCAGTGATCTTGAAGAACCACTGCGGCAGGTCTTTCTTTTCAATATATGAATCGCACCGCCAGCATCGGCCGTCTTTCACTTCCTCGTTCGCGAGCACGGTCGCGCAGTTCGGGCACCAGTTCGCAGGGGCAAGCGAGCGATAAGCGAGGCCACGCTTATACAGGAGCAGGAAAATCCACTGGGTCCACTTGTAGTAGTCGGGGTGAGATGAATTGATCTCGCGCGACCAGTCGTAGCCGATTCCCACCAGGTCCATCTGGCGCTTGTAGGTCGCCACGTATTCGGGAACGGTCTTTTTCGGGTGGCTCTTCTTTTTGATGGCTTCGTTTTCAGCCGGCAGGCCGAACGCGTCCCAGCCCATCGGGTGGAGGACATTGAAGCCCTTCATCCGCCTGTAGCGACAGGCTACGTCGGTCGGGATATAATTGCGGCAGTGCCCGACGCTCAGGCCCGCTCCGCTCGGATACGGGAAGAAATCGAGCCCGTAGAACTTGGGCTTGTCAGTCGATTCTTTAGTTTTGAAGAGATCGGCTTCCTTCCAGCGCTTCTGCCATTTCTTTTCTATTTCCGCGAAATCATATTTGCGATCGGCCATATCGATTCACCCCTGCGTACAAACGACCAACGGAACACCCGAGGGAGTTCCGCTGGGAATGGTTACATTACTTTACTTCCAAGCTGAATTATAAGTTCGAGGGAGGAGGAGTGTCAAGGAGCGGGGCGAAGATGGGTGTATACGAAGGGAATCGCGAAGACGCGGAAACTATGGAGGACGTGGAAGAGAATTTGATGGTTTGATGGTTTCGGGAAGGGGGTTTCCCGAAACAGCGAAAACTCTTCAAGAGTCGCCAAAACCGCAGCGATTATTAGTTACTCAATCAATTTACCTCGGAAACTTAACAGTCGATCTCGTATGCTCATCCGCCGACTTGATCGTAAATTCACCCATTAAATTGTCCCTTACCAGGCTTTCGACGATCTTCAGGCCGAGGTTGCGGTTGTTTCGGACGTCGAAATCAACGGGGAGGGGATCGCCGTCGTTTACCACATCGAGAGTGACTGTATCCTCGTCCTGCGAGACTTTTACCAAAAGCTCCGTGCCTACGTTACCCTTGAGACCATGCTCGACTGCGTTCTGGATAAGCTCGTTGAGGATCAGCGCCACATAGGTCGCCTGGCCGCTCGGCAGGAAGAAATTTTCGCCTTCGACAGCGGTCCGCACCTGCCTTGCATCCGGCAAGAGCCCGCGCGCGGTGGCTGAGAGGATGTTTTCCGAGAGCTTCTTCAGATCGACATCGTCAAGGTTCTCGCTGGAGAGCATTTCATGCACCGCCGCAATGCTCTGGATGCGGTTAATGCTCTGATTAAGGGCTTCGCGCGGCGAATCGAACTTGCCCACCCGGAGTTGCAAACGAAGGAGGCTCGCGATGGTCTGAAGGCTGTTTTTAACGCGGTGGTGCATCTCCTGCAGGACCGCGGTCTGCACCATCAGCTTCGCGTTCTGTATCGAGATCGCGGCCTGGTTTGCGAGAGCGGTGAGCAGGTTGATCTCTTCCTCGGAGAACCGGTGCGGGGTCGCGGTGTAGCAGTTGAGGACCCCGATGATCTCCTTTTTCACCGAAAGCGGGAGCGCGATCAGGGAACAGAGCCCTTCTTTCTTGGCGATATCCGGGTATTGGTAGCCTGCGGTCTTGCGCACGTCGAGGATCGTGATCGGTTTCATCTCCATCACCGCGCGCCCCGCCACGCTCTCCGCGAGCTTGACATTCGGCTTCTTTACATAGGCGCGGCTCTGGCTCTGGGTCGCCTTGATGACCAGTTCTTCCTTCCTATCATCGAGGAGCATGATCGAGCAGATTTTGAAGTTCATACTCTCGGCTGTCATCGCGACTATGAGCTGGAGGATTTCTTCCAGGTATAAATCGGATGTGATCGTGCGGCTGATTTCGGAAAGGGTGCTGAGCTGCGATGCGCGCTGCTCCATTCGCCGAAGTTGATTGTAGTTCTCCACCGCGCCGCCGACCTGCCTGGCGACGCTGTCGAGCAGGCTGACCTGAGTCTTAGTATATTCGTGCTGTGAGTTCGTGCGGACGTTGATGACGCCTACGAGGTCGTTGCGCCCCCGCAGCGGCACTGAGAGCATGGATTGATAACGGTCCTGCAGAAAACCGGGAACCGGCTTGAACCTTTCATCGCGCCATGCTTCGCGGTTGATGACCGCCGGGGTCCGCTGTTGAGCTACCCACCCAGTGACGCCTTCACCTATCTTCAACCTAATCTTTCCTACGACGTCCTTGGTCTCACCGCTCGCGCCGCGCAATACCAGCTCGGAGCCGGTGTCGTTTAAAAGGTAAATGAGGCAGAGATCGGTGCCGGTGACTTTGGTGACTATATCGGCGACTTTTTTGAGCATCTCGTCGATGTTGAGCATCGATCCGATCGCCTGCCCGACCTCGCGGAGCGCATCGGCTTCGATATTTTTTTCCGCGATGCGTTTTTCGAGATCGTATACGCGCGCGCGAAGGGCCTCGAGCTCCTGCTCAGGAGGCAGTTCCCGAAGCGTCGCTGCGGTAGCTTCACTTTCTTGTGTTGTATTTTTTCTCCAGGGCATTAATTCTTTGTGTCCTAGTGTCTCACGTCCTAGCGCCGGAAAGGACCGGTTGATTTGATTGCTAGATGGTTAAGATGTCATTTCACCACTCTGGATTCCCGCCTTCGCGGGAATGACAGATAATAAGGGAATGACAGTTCTTACTGCCTGTGATAATAAAAGCTACCTGTAACATCACTGACAGCTGACAGCTAAAAAGAAAGCTATCAGTTATTTAAATCTCATTCGCAATAATAATAGCCTCCGCGATCTCTTTCATCGAGCGGCGCTGGTTCATGCTCTGCTGCTGGATGCGACGGAAGGCGTCGGCTTCTGTCAGTTTATATCTATCCATCAGGATGCCTTTTGCGCGGTCGACGATCTTGCGGGTTTCGAGTTTCTGTTCGAGATCACCCACCGTGCTCTCGAGGTCCTGCTGTTCGAGGTAACGCGAGATTGCGATTTCTATAGCCGGAAGCAGATCGGACTCCTGGAACGGCTTTACCAGATATGCGAAGACTCCCGCCTCCTTCGCACGCTCTATAAGGTCTTTCTGGCTGTATGCCGTGAGCAGCACTACTGGCGCAATCTTTTCTTCGGCGATGATCTTAGCCGCATCGAGGCCGTCCATCACCGGCATCTTGATGTCCATTATGACGACGTCCGGCTTGAGGCTGCGTGTCAGTTCCAGCGCTCTTTGCCCGTCGGCTGCTTCTCCTATGACGATATGCCCCATCTCTTCCAGGAGCGCTTTCAGGTCCATTCTTATAATCGATTCGTCATCGGCTATTACTACTTTTATCTGGCTCATTGGTCTTATCTCCCGCGACTCCGTCGCATTCCCGATTTCCCCTCATTTCTCAATTGTACCTTGTGCTATAATGGCTTGTCAAAGATTGAGGCGGTGCTCAATTGTCCAAAAGGTCTCCTGCCCTTTATTTATCTATAAGTATACTAGCCTATTTCGCGCTGTGGCTGCTCATTCCCAAAGCCAAATTCCTGCCCGCTATTATAAACTCCATCGATGCGGCTCTTCGTCACGCCAGCGGTCCGTTCGCTGCGGTGCTTTGTATTTGCGGAGCCGCTACCCTCGCGCTGCCTACAATATTATTCATGGTGGTGCAGGTCTCGATCATTTACTCATTCTCAAAGCTAAGGATGAACTTCTGGCAGGCGCTTCTTTGCCTTGTCGGGTGTCTTGCGGGAGTAGCGGCGATCGTTATGCTGATTATCGCGCTGGCTGAGATACCCACAAAACTCCACCGCTACCCAACGATGAGAGAGATCTGGTTCATAATGGGATTATACCGGCACCCGCTGAAGATGCCGATGTATGTACTCCTGATGCTTGCCGCATCGAGCATTGGCTACCTGGTCTCGCTGCGAATCCGCGACAAGAACCTGCTCCTGCCCGTGGTCATCTTCGCTGCATTCACCGATTTTTGGACTGTGACCGTCGGCCCGGTGGCTTCGGTGGTCAAACATGCTCCCGAGATCGTAAGCGCGGTGAGCGCACCGATTCCGAAAGCGGGGACGGGAGCGTTTATGCCATCGGTGATGATGGGGATGGGTGATCCGCTATTTATGGCGCTGGTGTTCGCGGCGGTGCACAGGCTCGGGATGAACAGCCGCAGAAACTTCATCTTCGTTACCACTATGATGACCGTTGCGATGGTCCTCGTGATGCTCGGGGTCGTACCCTATCTCCCCGCGCTTGCAGCACTGGCGATAGCGGTGATCGCGGGTAACTGGAGAGAGTTCAAGCTCTCAAGGCAGGAGAAAATTTCTACGGGAATAGTGGCGTTGGTCCTCCTCGCCACGCTGCCCCTGATCTGGCATATTGTCAAAGAACAGCACAAGCCCGCGGTTAAGGAGAAGGCGAAGGCTGCGGTTGCTTCACCTTTGGAGCAAGCACCGCGGTAATCACCAGCGCTGTCGCCGCTAATCCTGCAAGAAGGACGAATGGCGCGACTGGGGCTATGTGCTGGGCTACCATGCCGCCAAGAAGACATCCGCTCACGCATCCGATTGCGACCAGAGCTTCGTGGATTCCCGTGTTATTACCTCGACCTTTGCGGCTGGAAAGACCATAGTAGAGAGCACCGGTGTATGCGATGCTCTGGGCTATACCGAATCCGAAGAAGAGCGTACCGAGCACTATCGGTGATCTGCTAAACGCCACTCCCAGCGCGCATACGACCATTCCGCACTGCGCCATTATTTGTGCCCACAGCTTCCCCCGCCACCAAGGCGAAGCGTTCATCATTAAAATTCCGATTCCGAGCCCCCAGAGGAACAGCGAAACGACCAGCGCTTCGGTTGATTGTTTCCAGTGGAAGACATCGACTGCAAGCTTGGGGAAGAGGATGCGGACAGTTGAATAACCGAAGAATCCCAGGAAATGCCCCATGCGCGAGATTGTGAGCAGCGATCCGAAATCCTCTCCAACCGGTTCCGATCCATCCTCCGTGGCATGCACAACCGGCCTTCCCCGCCATGTAAACACGAGCACAGCCGCGAGCATGCAGCATCCCGCTCCAATATAGAATAGAAAAGACAGGCCGTACCCAACCAGCATACCCGCGGTCCATCCCGCGACTGCTCCCCCAACGCACCATCCGATGTTGAACATCCCCAGGTTCTTGCGGAGCTGGCCTTGTTCGGATACATCCGCGATGCGCGCCTGCAGCGGAGGATAGAACGAGCCTATCATGACCATAGCCAGTGAATAGAGGATTATCAGCTGTATATACGTAGTCGTCCGTCCGAGCAGCACTAGCGCAAGCGCGCAAAGACATGCTGAGGGGATTATGATCTTCTTCCTGCCGACTTTTTCAGAAAGCGACCCGGACGCGAGGCAGATCGGGGTGCGAAAAGCCTGTGCGATCCAGCCGATGGTCCCGAGCAGCATCCAGTTTACACCGAGCTGCACCGCGAGCAGCGGCATTGCCGTCTGCAGCAGCACAAGTCCGCTTTCCATTGACCAGGGCACGATAAGGGAATAAATACGGGCTTTGATAGCAGTATCTCCAATGAATGTATACTCCAGTTTATCAGAAAATAACCCGTGCAGGAATGCGGCTTTTGTATTGTGGACCCGGCAAAGGAGATATCAGCCGCTTTAACAGCGCGGAGCAACTGGTCTGTTACTGCGGCCTTTCACCCACTGTCAGCCAGAGTGCCGATAGCATCTACTATGGCAAGCTTAACAGATTCTGCAATAAGTTCCTGAAGTATATACTGGTGCCGCGTGCCCAGAACATGGGCCGCTCTAAGCTTGATAATCTTATGGTTCAGACTTATTGGAGGGTGCTTATAAGGGGCAAGGACCACGCAAAGATCGCGGTGGCCAGGCAGTTGGTAAGAGTGATCTTTAGCATGTTAAAGACCAAGACTCACCGGGACTCTTCTAAGATAACCTCTAGAAGAGTCCCTCGGGCGGCATCTGTAGCTTAATTGCCAAGAGCTGACGCCAGGACATTTTATCGCGGGGCACTCCGCTTGTGTTTCATACCTGCTTTAACAGGCACTCCCGAATTCAGAGGCCCGAAGTCGCGACAGTTAATCCGCGCCTTTGAGCGCCAATAGAGAATTAGAATAAATTAGCCCATAGCCGTCAGCAATATTGCAAGCAACTCAAGATTGGGCATCAGATCAAAAGCGACCGCTCACTTCCTCATGCTTAAAGGAGGAGCATCGTCAGCTCGCTGGCTGCGTGCCAACTTCCATCTGTTAAAAATGTTTCCGTGGCTTCGGTTTATATTTGACAGCCGATTCCATAGAGAAACACCAGGGTACAGACTACCACCCATAGCTATTCATAATTATGAATCCAAAACTCAAAATTATCCCTTCCTGAAATATGGAAAGAAGAAGACAGGGATATGCTTAATGTCAATCATTGAGGAGCGCAAATGTCTACAGCAAGGGATTACAATGTTTTCATCAGCCATGCATGGGAAGAGTCCGAGGACTACCGCAGAATAGTCCGGATGCTTAATCAGGCGCGATTATTTAGTTGGGTAAACCAGAGCGTTACGCGCAAGGGCTATACGCAGTCGAATTCCCCCGGTGAGATAATCGATATGCTCATGAAGCAGATCGAGCCGGCTGAGATTGTGGTGGTTGTTTCCGACATATACTGGGAGCACAGCAAGGACATTCAGCAGCAGATCAACCTCGCGCAGCAGCTCGAAAAGCCGATTATCGGGATCAAATCACTCGGTAAGGAAGGGGTACCGCCGATATTGCATTACAGCGCTGCTGAGGTAGTGGATTGGGCGCCTATGGATATCGTATCCGCAATCCGCAATAACTCGCTTATGCCTCAGAAAAAGAAGGGAAGCAGGTCATTTACTGCTTAACAGTTCAATGGCACGTGCTGCATCGCGCGCTCTTACCTGCAATAACAGTATATGTGGGAATGACAGTTTCATTGGCTGTGATGATAATAACTACCAGTGATATCACTGACAACTGACAGCTGAAAGCTGTTAGCTAAAAAGAAAGCTAGCAGCTATCTTCATTCTTGACTATCCTCCAATCTCGCAGTATTATCAGTGCTCTTGCCTGCTTTAGGTAAAGAATCATCCATGATCTGGTTTGCTTTGAAGCAGACTCGGGAACGGGGATAATTGACAGGATGAAGGAGGAATCAATGACACAAGCTAAAGATGGCGATAAGGTAAAGGTTCATTATACGGGAAAGCTGGATGACGGCACCGTTTTTGACAGTTCGATAGGGCGCGAGCCACTGGAGTTTACGCTTGGAGAAGGTCAAATTATTCCGGGTTTTGAAGCCGGAGTAAACGGGATGAATGCGGGAGAATCCAAGACCGTAACAATTCCGTCCACCCAGGCCTACGGGCCACATTTTGATGAAATGGTCATAAAGGTTCCCAGGGACCAGTTCCCGTCCGATATGGACCTGGAGGTCGGCGAGCAGCTGCAAATGCGGCATGAGAGCGGGCAGATTGTTGTGGTTACGGTGGTTGATGTAGATGACTCGCAGGTGACGCTCGATGCAAACCATCCGCTTGCCGGTAAAGACTTAACGTTCAATATAGAGCTTCTCGAGGTCGATTAGGAGCTGCCTTGTAAATTTGCGGCGATAAATTTGCACAATTCCAAAATATAGTCTATACTGGCAATTACTGGTAAATCAACGCAGGCGCATCGGCGTCGCGGTCTGAGCGTGGATTGCTTTACTTTCTGCGACTGATCGACATCCGTAGTGGCTATGAGCCCAATGCCCCGTTGAGAATTGAGATTTTCCCAGAAGGAAGGCAATCCAATGGCAAACAAATCACTTTATGTAGGCAATATGCCCTACAGCACCACTGAAGACTCACTTCGTGAGCTTTTCGAGCCGTTTGGTCCGATCTCTGAGATCAGGATCATCGGTGACAAGGGTTTCGCATTCGTCGAAGTCCCTGAAGAGAACATGGAAGCGGCTATCGAGGCTACCAATGGTAAGGACCTCGGCGGCAGGACTCTGACCGTCAACGAAGCTCGCCCGCGCACCGAGCGCAGTGGCGGCGGCGGTGGCCGTGGTCGCAGTGGTGGTTACGGCGGTGGCGGCGGCCGGCGCTGGTAATTTAACCTCGCATTATCAGACGCTCGGGTCTATGATCCGAGCGTCTTTTTAGTCTGTGTTATAATAAACTTGATTGTTCGCTGGTTTCAGACTGGCCTTGGAAGCCCCGCTCCCTACCGGATCCCTAGTCAATGCTGGCCGACAAGATATTCACATTCGAACCAGGAGACCAGTATTGGCCTATAAAGACATCACCCTGACCTGCCGGGATTGCAGTGAACCGTTCGTGTTTACGGCATGGCAGCAGGAGATCAATCGAAAGAAGGGGTTCAACACCCCGACCCGCTGCCCCGCGTGCCACTCGAAGCGCACATCCCGCCGAAATTACAGCCGGGGGAGGTCGTGCAAGATGCATTCCGCGCCATGTTCATCCTGCGGAAAACATGCTGAGGTTCCGTTCGAGCCCACCTCTGGCAAGCCGGTTTATTGCAGCGATTGCTTCAAAGCTCAACGCGGTGTCAGCGGAAGCCGTCCATTTACGCTTCGAAAGCCCGAGATCAGCGATTGCGCAACCGCGCTGCCCGCATCAAACGCTTTCTCAAAATTTAACCTTGATCCACGCCTGGAGCGCGCCATCGCCGCGACGGGTTATGACGAACCGACTCCGATACAATCGAGCGCGATTCCGCTTGGTCTCGCGGGCAGGGATATCATCGGAACCGCGCAGACCGGTACCGGCAAGACCGCTGCTTTCCTGCTTCCTATATTGAACCGATTTCTTACTTCGACACAAGGTAAATCGCGCACCCGCGCGCTCGTTCTTACGCCTACGCGAGAGCTTGCGGAACAGATCAATTCGGCGGTCGGAGAGTTGGGCAAATATACGAGGATACGGTCGGCGTCGGTATACGGCGGTGTCGCGATGGCGCCGCAGGAGAAGGCGCTGGCGGATGGAGTCGAGATAATCATCGCTTGCCCCGGCAGGCTTCTCGATCACCTGGGGCGCGGTACGGCGGATCTTTCAGGGATCGAGGCGCTGGTGCTGGACGAGGCGGACCGCATGCTCGATATGGGTTTTCTTCCGTCGATCAAGCAGATTCTCACCGAACTGCCCCGCGAGCGCCAGACTATGCTATTTTCGGCTACGTTCGCGCCGGAGCTTACGGAGCTTGCCGCTAACGCTCTTCGAAATCCTGCACGGATCGAAGTCGACCTGCGCGCTCCCGCGAAAACCGTCGCCCATGCGCTTTATCCCGTTCCCGAGCACCTTAAAACGCCACTCCTGTTGAAGCTACTCGAAGAAACCGAGACAAATTCCGTGCTAATATTCACCCGGACCAAATATCGGGCGAACCGGGTTGCGAAGCAGCTCGAGCGTGCCGGATATGGAGTGGGAGTGCTGCATTCGAATAAATCGCAAAATCAGAGGCAGAGTGCGCTGGGTGATTTTCGCGAAGGCCGCTGCCAGATCCTCGTAGCCACGGACATAGCCGCGCGAGGCCTGGACATAGAGACAATCTCGCATGTGGTCAATTATGATATTCCCGACACGGCTGATGCCTACATTCACCGTATCGGCCGCACCGGTCGAGCCGAGCGGGAAGGTGATGCGATGACTCTGGTAACGAAGCTGGATGCGGCGAATATTTTCGAGATAGAAAAAGCACTCGGCAGACCGATCGAACGCCGCACGCTCGATAGTTTCGATTATTCCATACGCCCGGAAGCTCTCGCGCCAAAACCTCCGAGGCGGAAGCCGCCACAATCCAAGGCGCTTCGCTGAAATATCAGTAACTGGTTTCGAGATTTGAGGATTACCATTTAGCTTAAACATGCGGTCATGGTGTTTCGGGAACAAATTCCCGAAACACCAGCGAATAACTCCAGCTACTTTCCAAGCTCCTCCCCTATATTCTCTCTAACCTTCGCCCACGTCGCCGTGTCGTGGCTCCATTCGGTCGGGCTTGTTACCAGGGTGGATACGAACTTCTCCACGGCGGGCCGGCCCAGTTTCTTTTCAAGGAGGACCAGGTATTCGTAATCTTCCAGGCCTTCGCGCAGGAGTTCGAGGCGGATCGTGCTTACAGGACCGTCCAATCCTACCTTCTTGCCCGGATAAAGGAGCAAGCCGTCACCGTAAAGGTCTTTGTTGATGTTCTTCACGGTAGCCATGTCGGTCCAGGGGTCGGAGGCGCCGTCAGCGGGATTCCACCACATACATCAACCGCGGGCCTTATGATATGTAGAATGGGGAAATTTTTAATTTTGAATACACGTATGGTGGGAATCTGGTAAGCATTGATAGCTTTCGCGTCTAAAAAGACTACCAAACACGATCAGACCACCACAACCACGGCTATTCAAAATTGGGCATCAAAAATAAAGAATCAAGAATCTTGACAGCTTGAATCGGTCTCCGTATAATATGATCTAGATCAGGCGGCCTCGTGTTTCTTGAGGCGCGGCTGGGCCTAAGGTATAGGCAGCAGGTATCAAGCCCTGTGGGACTGTCGAGTCCCACAGGGCTTTTTGCACACTTGGAGACGCCTTTGGACAATATCCATAGACGAAAATCGTCAGTAGCACTGCTTTCTGTCATATCGAACAGCGCGCTTGTGATCCTGAAAATCGCAATCGGGATCCTGATTGGGTCGGTATCGGTCATTTCCGAAGCGATTCATTCGGGGGTAGACCTGCTCGCGGCTATCATCGCCCTTTTCGCGGTGAGATCATCCGGTAAACCCGCGGATGATGCTCATCCTTTCGGTCATGGTAAGATCGAGAACATATCGGGCACAATAGAAGCGCTGCTTATTTTTGTTGCCGGTATATGGATCATATACGAGGCGGTGATGAAGCTGACCCACCCGCACCCGATGGCTGAACCCGGGCTGGGCGTGGCGATTATGCTCGTCTCAGCTCTCGCGAACATGTTCGTCTCTCACATGCTGTTTAAGGTCGGAAAAGAGACCGATTCAGTCGCTCTGCAGGCTGACGGCTGGCACCTGCGCACCGATGTCTATACATCGGCGGGTGTTATGGGCGGTCTCGCTCTTATATGGATCTGCAAGAGGCTTATTCCAGGAGAGAACTTGCAGTGGATAGATCCCGCCGCCGCTATCGCCGTAGCGCTGCTGATCATTCACACATCTTACAAGCTCACCGTCGAATCAGGTAAGGACCTGCTCGATGCGAGCCTCCCCGCTGATGAGGAAGATTGGATCCGCGAATATATCTCCGGTTTGAACGGAATTGTCCGCGGCTTCCATCGCCTGCGCACGCGTAAGGCCGGCTCGCACAGGTTCGTGCAGTTCCACCTGCTTGTTAGCGCGGATATGTCCGTTGACCGGTCGCATAAGCTTCACGATGACATCGTTGCCGCAATAAAAGAACGCTTCCCCGCAAGCACGATCACAATCCATATCGAACCCTGCGATGCAACCTGCTCAGAAAATTGCATAGAAGGCTGCTTCCTCAGCGAAAAGGAGCGAGAGGCGATACGCAAACCTGCTTAGTCACATTGAGTAGGGATTAATGAGTAGTGAGTATTGGGATTGGGTGAAGGTCTATACTGATACAGGCGCCATAGAGATAGCAGATGGTGCTGAGTAGGCCTGTCTTGGCTATAGGCTAGATAGTGCTATCAAATTTATAGCAATGGCTGGCCTACTCAGTGCTATCGGATATCTTACTTATAGATTCAGTATCTGCACTGTTGGTTTAGCTGTAAATTGTAAGTTAATCTCTCGCACAAAAGTGCCGGACGCGGCGCACTCCAAAGGCGCTTCGCTGGTATTAGAGAGTATTGTGCCTTAATTGATGACGGCAGTAGGCTATGCTTCGGGAGGCTTTTCTCACCGAAGCATACGGTACAGACCTTCACCTACGGCCAATACTCATTAATCACTACCCATTACTAAATTACCTTTCGTATTTTCGCGATTAACACCCTTCCCTTCGCGTATGAAAAACTCCACGTTTCACCCGCTCACCTTTTGGGTATTGATGAGTAAGGCTACCCGGCTTTATAATGTGTTTTACTGAGAATAGAGCTAATATGCAGACTGCGGCGAGTACAAATCAAATCCTCTTTTGGCCTATAATGGTCTACGGCGGGCTGGTTTTGCTGCTTGTGGGCGGGATGATCGTTCTGTCCTACTTCCTTGGCGAAAGACACCATGCCCCCGCGCGCAATGTCCCTTACGAATCAGGAATTCGGCCGACCGGTTCAGCACGGCTTCGATACGGTATCCGCTATTACCTAGTGGGACTGTTTTTCATTCTATTCGACGTTGAAGCTGCCATCGTGTTTGCGTGGGCTGTGGTATTCCGGCGCGTGGGGTGGACGGGTTACGTCGAGGTGCTGCTGTTTATCGCAACCCTCGCAGCAGGGCTGCTATATGTGTGGAAGCTCGGTGGGCTGGATTGGTCGCCCGATATAAAACGCCGCACCGGAGGTGACGACTGATGGTCTTCGGTCATCGTGAATACCAATCGACTACTGCTCCCCTGCTGCGCTCGAAACCGGAGGGTCCGCAGAATGTAATAGTGGCTAAGCTTCAAGACTTGATTTCGTGGAGCCGTAAGAGCTCGATCTGGCCGTTCGGGTTCGGAACTTCCTGCTGCTTTGTGGAGTTTTCGGCTGCATTCACGAGCGAATACGATATCGCCCGCTTCGGGTCGGAGGTCATCCGCGGAACCCCGAGAGAATCGGATTTAATAGTCATCGCGGGAACGGTGTTCGTTAAAGTCGCACCGGTTATCAAGCAACTCTATGATCAATTGATGGCGCCGAGATGGGTAATCTCGATGGGCTCATGCGCGAATTCCGGCGGGATGTACGATGTCTACAGCGTGGTACAGGGAGTGGACAGATTTCTGCCCGTAGACCTTTATATACCCGGCTGTCCTCCGCGGCCGGATGCAGTCCTCGAGGGGCTGCTGCTCCTGCGTAACGCCGTGGGCTCCGAACGAAGACCGCTCAGTTGGGTGGTAGGCGAGCACGGAATCACCCGACCGGAGATGCCGGTGATGAGAGACCTGAAGCGCCCGATGCGGCAGGCGATGACGGAGATACGCCCACAGGACGAGGTTTAGGTATGGTAGCAGCGGAGACTGGGCGAACGGTTATCGACGAACTGCACGAGCGGTTCCCAAATATCGAGCTTACGGAGCAGACCACCGCGGACGGCATGCCAACGCTGTGGGTCGACCGTGCGCATGTTCGCTCACTGCTCAGCTATCTTAAATCGGACGCGCCGTCCCCCTACTCCATGCTCTTCGATTTAACAGCTATCGATGAGCGCGCCCGGCGCACTCCTGCCTCGCAGCCCGATGCCGATTTCACCGTCGTCTATCAGCTCCTCTCGCTCGAACGCAACAGCGATATTCGGCTTAAAATCCCTTTACAGGGTGAATATCCATCGATCGGCTCGATCACGGATCTCTGGCCCAACGCAAACTGGTATGAACGCGAAATATGGGATATGTTCGGCATAAATGTCGAAGGGCACCCTTTTCTGCGGCGAATTCTCCTTCCGCCGAACTGGGTAGGCCACCCGCTTCGCAAGGAATACCCCGCTCGTGCGACCGACCTTCCACCATACACACTCCCGGAAGAAAAACAGCGCGAGGACGAAGCGGAATACCAGTTTGACCCGGAAGAATACGGGCTTGCGCGCTCGGGAGAAGACACCGATTTCCTGTTCCTTAATTTCGGACCGCACCACCCCGGCACCCACGGGCTGCTGCGCTTGATACTGCAGCTCGACGGCGAGCAGATCGTCAACTCGGTAGCAGACATCGGCTGGCACCACCGCGCAGCGGAAAAAATGGCTGAACGGCAGACATTTCACACCTATATCCCCTATACTGACAGAGTCGATTACCTCGCGGGGCTCCTGAACGAAGTGCCTTACGTGCTCTCGATCGAGAAGCTGGCCGGAATTGAGATCCCGCTCCGCGCGCAATACATCAGGGTGATGCTCAGCGAGCTCTGGCGAATCGCAAATCATCTCGTATGGTTCGGAACATTCGGCTCGGATGTCGGTGCTCTCACACCGGTATTCTTCACATTCAACGACCGTGAGCGTATCTTCGACATCATGGAAGCGATCTGCGGGTTCCGGATGCATCCGGGGTGGTTCCGGATCGGCGGGGTGGCGAGCGATCTTCCAAATGGCTGGAAAGGTCTTATTGACGGCTTCCTGGATTATTTCCCCAAGCGCATCGAAGAATTCGATAAGGTGCTTGCCAAAAACTCTATTTTCAGGAATAGGACCATCGGCGTAGGAGCATACACGCCACAGTCCGCCATAGAATGGGGAGTGACCGGTCCGAATCTCAGGGCTACCGGCATCGATTGGGATCTGCGCAAAAAGCGCCCATACTCCAGCTACGATCACTTCGATTTCGTGGTCCCTACCGCCACGGAAGGCGATTGCTACGCCCGGACCGTGGTTCGTCTCGAAGAGATGCGCCAGAGCCTGAGGATCGTAAAGCAGGCGGCTGAAAATATGCCCGCGGGCAGCTATAAAAGCAGCAGCCGATTCGCAATGCCCCCGCGCAAGGAAGAGACGATGGTCGCAATCGAAACACTCATCAATCATTTCCTCTCGGTAAGCTGGGGGCAGCCGATCCCGCCGGGTGAAGCGATGATTCCCACCGAAGGCGCAAAGGGCAACTACGGATATTATGTGATCAGCGACGGGAGCAATTACGCATACAGGTGCCACATTCGCACCGCCTCGTTCCCGCACATACAGAGCATCCCGATGCTCGCGCGAGGGCTGCTGATATCCGACCTTATCGCGATACTTGGAAGCATAGATTACGTACTGGCGGATGTGGACAGATGAGCGGCGAGGTAAGTGCTGGAATAGCAATGTGCACATTTAACGGAGCAAGATTCGTGCGCGAGCAATTGGATAGCATAATCGCACAGACTCGCCTGCCCGATCAGATTGTAGTTGTAGACGATCGCTCGACGGATGATACAGTCGATATCCTGAACAATTTCGCGGGATCATCGCCGGTTCCAGTGCGGGTAGTCGTGAATGAAAAGCATCTCGACTTCGTGAAGAACTTCGAGAAGGCGATGTGCCTGTGCGATCAGGATATCATCTTCTTCTGCGATCAGGACGATGTATGGTACGCCCGGAAGGTGGGGACGGTGTGCGATGCGTTTGAAGCTGACGCGGGTGTCGGCCTGGTGCTTACGGACGCGGATGTGTGCGATGAATCGGGCCAGCCGGTCGGATGCACCATGTGGCAGACAGTGCCGTTCGGAAACGCCGAATGGGGGCTTGTGAGCAGAGGCAGAGCGTTCGAAGCGCTCCTGCGGCGGCATATTATGTATGGCTTTACTATGGCGTTTCGCGGAAGCTACGTGGACAGGCTGCTGCCAATCCCTCACGAGCATTTCGGGCACGATTCCTGGGTTTCGCTTGTTATCGCCGCAATCGGAAACGTCCAAATGATTCGAGAGCCGATGGGGATATACCGCCGTCATTCATCCGCCGTGAGCACCGGCGGAGTTAAGACATTCAGCCAGAAGAAGGCTATCGCGCAATCGAACTGGGCTACTTTTTACGCCGCGGATCGAGCCCGATATACGCTGTTAATGGACAGGCTGGAGCGGTTAGATCCACAGTCTGACGCATGGCGAGAAATCTTGAAGGCTAAGATAGAGCACGCCGAAGCAAGAGCATCTATGCCGAAAAATCGATTGCTGCGACTGCGACCGGTGCTCTCGGAACTATTTAACGGCCGATATGCGCGCTTTTCACGAGGGATATTGAGCGCGGGTCTGGACTTGATTCAAAAATCATAATTCGAGCCATCTGAATATGCTGACCGAACAGGAAAAACAGGAGATCGAAGAGGAGCTGGCGCACCTGCCCACAAGACAGGCGGGGTGTATCGACGCGCTCAAGGTCGTCCAGAAACACCGGGGGTGGGTTTCGGACGAGGCGCTCGATGACCTTTCGCCCGTGCTCGGAATGTCGCCCGCTGAGATCGACAGCGTTGCGACATTCTACAATTTAATCTTTCGAAAGCCGGTCGGGAAGCACGTTATACTCATCTGCGACTCGATCAGCTGCTGGGTAATGGGGGAGGAGAGCATACTGGCTTATCTCCAGCGCAAGCTCGGAATCAAACTCGGACAGACCACCGCGGACGGTATGTTCACCCTAATCCCCACCGTCTGCCTGGGCCATTGCGAGCAGGCTCCGGTGATGATGATGGACGGAGATATAATCGGTAACCTGACCGAAGAAAAGATCGACCAGATATTGAGCGGGGCGCGGTAGACATGGAACCCATCCTGACCAGGAACATAGTCAAGGGGAACGGCCCGACGATGCTCGAAGCCTATGAAGCCAACGGCGGCTACTCGGGGTTTCGTAAGGCCCTTACTATGGCTCCGGAGGATATCCTTAAGATCATATCCGACTCCAAACTCCGCGGCAGGGGAGGCGCGGGGTTCCCGACCGGGTTTAAATGGTCGGCAGTCATCCCTATCGAGCAGAGCGGCTTGCCCCGCTATTTCTGCTGCAATTTCGACGAAATGGAGCCGGGGACATTCAAAGATCGTTACCTGGTCGAAAGCGACCCTCATCAGCTTATCGAAGGAATGCTCATTGCATCGTATACCTGCCGGTGTAATATCGGTTATATCTTTATTCGCGACGAATACAGGCGCCCGATAAAGCTCCTGCGCAAGGCGATAGCCGAGGCTGCGGGCAAAGGTTACACAGGAAAAAACATCCAGGGCAGCGGCTGGGACTATGAGCTTTACATCCATGTGAGCGCTGGGCGATATATGTGCGGGGAAGAGACGGGCTTACTGAACGCGCTCGAAGGCAAGCGCGCGAACCCGCGCTCGAAACCGCCATATCCGCAGACATCCGGGCTCTGGGGAAGACCGACAGTCGTGCAGAATGTGGAAACGCTGTGCTGCGTGCCGCATATAATCGAACGCGGAGCGGAGTGGTTCGTGAGCCTGGGTAAAGCCAGGGACAGCGGCGTTAAAATCTACGGCGCGAGCGGCCGCGTTAATAATCCCGGCTGCTGGGAACTACCGATGGGTACCACGATGCGCGAACTTATCGAGGAGCATGCCGGAGGGATGCAAAAGGGTTATTCATACCGCGCCGCGCTTACCGGCGGAGCATCGACGATGTTCCTCGACGCGAGCCAGATGGATGTGCCGATGGATTTCGATACCCTTAAAGCGCTGGGGCTCGCGCTCGGAACGGGCACGGCGATAGTTCTCGACGATAAAACCTGCCCCGTGGCTATGTGCCGTAATCTGGAGATGTTCTATGCGCGCGAGTCCTGCGGATGGTGCACGCCGTGCCGCGAGGGCCTGCCGTGGGTCGAGCAGATACTCGAATCTATAGAACAGGGGCACGGGGCGCCGGGAGATATCGAACTCCTGATCGACCAGGCGAAATATATAGGCCCTAACACTTACTGCGCTCTGGCAACCGGGGCGATGTTCCCCCTGGAAAGCGCGTTAACCAAGTTTAGAGAAGATTTCGATGAGCACATAAGGTCGCATAAATGCCCTTATTCGGAAGGGAGAATTCTCAATTTTTAATCTTGAATACTTAATAGGCTGTGGGTGAAGGTCTGTTGCATTGATTACTGGCAAAGAGATACCCGATAGTACTGAGTAGACCTGTCTTAACTATTAAATTTGATAGAGCTACAGTGGCCGTATCCCCTGGACGACAGTAGCCTGGGGCTGCTGTCGTCCGAGGGACTCTCGTGATTCCTTCGGAACACTGTCGTCCGGGGGACTCTCGTGATTCCTTCGGAACACTGTCGTCCGGGGGACTCTCGTGATTCCTTCGGAACACTGTCGTCCGGGGGACTCTCGTGATTCCTTCGGAACACTGTCGTCCAGGGGACTCTCGTGATTCCTTCGGAACACTGTCGTCCAGGGGACTCTCGTGATTCCTTCGGAACACTGTCGTCCAGGGGATACGGCCAGTTAATTGTATTAAATCTATAGCTAAGGCTGGCCTACTCAGTGCTATCGGATATCTTACTTATAGATTCAGTATCTGTACTGTTGGCCTGGCTGTAGATTGTAAGCCAGATAAAGCGCCGGACACGACAGTCCTTGACCGGCAGCGGCCCGCAGGGCTGCGAGAGGTGCTGCATAGCAGTCACAAGAGTGTTCATGCCACGATTCCTAAGGCGCTTCACTGGTCGTTGTTAGTCAGTAGATGTACTTATAAGCTATTTAGCATTGAGCATAAAAATGCCAAAGGTAATTATCGACGGAATCGAATATGACGTTGCACCCGGCAGGAATATGCTGGAGGCCGCGCTGGACCATAAGCTCGATCTGCCATATTTCTGCTGGCATCCGGCTATGGGGTCGGTAGGAGCGTGCCGCCTGTGCGCTGTGCGGGTCTATAAAGACGAAAACGATACCCACGGCAAGATCCAGATGGCGTGTATGACTCCCGCAAAAGAGGGCACACGCATCTCGATCAAAGACCCCGAAGCCGCCGAGTTCCGCCGGTATGTGATCGAGTGGTTGATGGTCAACCACCCGCACGACTGCCCGGTCTGCGATGAAGGTGGTGAATGCCACCTCCAGGATATGACCACGATGTGCGGCCAGGTCTACCGTCGTTACCGGTTTCTTAAGCGCACATACAACAACCAGTACCTCGGTCCGCTCGTGAACCACGAGCTGAACCGCTGCATACAATGCTACCGCTGCGTCCGGTTTTATCGCGACCTCGCGGGCGGGGACGATCTCGACGTATTCGCATCCAAAAACTGGCTCTACTTCGGCCGGCAGGAAGATGGAGTGCTGCAGTCTGAGTTTTCGGGGAACCTGGTAGAGGTCTGCCCGACCGGCGTATTCACCGACAAAACCTATGATCGCCACTACGCTCGCAAATGGGATCTGCAGACTGCACCATCCATTTGCATCCACTGCTCCCTGGGATGCAACACGATCCCCGGTGAGCGCTATGGCTACATGCGCCGTGTTACCGCGCGTTATAACGGCGATGTGAACGGATATTTTCTCTGCGACCGCGGGCGATACGGCTATGAGTTCGCCAATAGCAATTCGCGGATATGGGAGTGCTCGGTTGGGAAAGGTGATGAGAGAACTAACATATCATGGTCCGGAGCGGTAAATCATGCTCGGGAAGCATTAAAAAAAGCGCATGGGGTCATCGGGATAGGATCACCGCGGGCATCGATTGAGTCAAATTTCGCGCTCAAATGGCTTGTGGGAAGCGCGAACTTCTCCACCGGTTTTTCAGCCGTCGAGCAGGAGGGAGCGGAACTCGCTTTAAGAATCCTGCGCGAAGGCCCGGCGAGGACTCCTTCACTGGGTGAGGTCGAAGGAGCCGATGTAGTGGTCATACTCGGCGCGGACCCCACGAACGAAGCTCCAATGCTCGATTTCGCTATTAGGCAGGCGATGCGCAAGGCGCCGCTGGACATTGCGCGCAAGTTGAAAATACCGACTTGGGACGCGAATGCAGTCGCAACAGCGCTCCAAAACGCTATGGGAAAGCTCTACATCGCGGCTCCTTGGGCGATCAAACTGCAGGGAATCGCATTCGAGAGCATTCTTGCCACCCCGCCCATGACCATCGATCTCGCCCATCAAATCACAGCCGCAATCAAGCGCAAATCAACCGGAGATAATCTCGCCACCCGCGCAGCAGCCGATTTGCTGGACGCACGCCAGCCTCTGATTGTAACCAGCGTCTCGGCAGGTGTCGAAGCCCTTAAAGCAGCCGCTAACATCGCCTGGACCCTCTGCGAGCAGGGCAAGGACTGCTGGCTCTCGATCATAATGCCCGAAGCCAACACAATGGGCTCGGCTATGCTCAGGGGAATGACCATCGAAGATGCATTTTATCGAATAGAATCAGGCGAAGCAAATACAATTATCGTCCTCGAAAACGACTTAGCCCGCCGCATCGGCACGGGTCGTTTCGATCTAGCAATACAGAACATCAAGCGTATCATAGCTCTTGATTGCATCGAAACCCAAACCACAACCACGCGTAAAGCCGAGGTTGTGATCGGTGTACCCTCATTTTTTGAAGCCGACGGCACATTCATCAATAATGAAGGCCGGGCGCAGAGGTTTTTCCAGGTCTATATTCCACAGAACGGCATCAACCCCGTCTGGAGCACTATGCAGGAGCTTGCGTCCAAACGGGCTGAATGGACGGTAATCGACGATGTGCTTCGCGATCTTGTAAAAACATATCCCGCTTTTGCTCCCGCGCTCGAAGCAGCGCCATTCGCGGATTGGCGCTCACCTGCCGGCCGCAAAGTCCCTCGCCAACCGCACCGGTTCAGCGGCCGTACGGCAGTGCGTGCGAAAGAAAATATACAGGAACCGAGTACATCGCCCGATCCCAACACCCCGCTTTCATTCACGATGGAAGGCGATCAAAACCCGCCCGCGCCTTCGCTCATTCCAAGGTTCTGGTGGCCGGGCTGGAATTCGGAGCAATCGATAAACAAGTTTCAGATCGAAATTGGCGGTCCTCTGCACGGCGGAAACCCCGGCAAGAGGATGATCGAACCATCTCATGACCAGCCGATTCCATGGGATTTGCTCGATACCGAATTTAAAATCGAGAATCAGAAACCCCAAACGCTCTGGCTCGTTCCCCGCCCCCGCATCTTCGGTTCGGAGGAGCTCTCCAGGTTAGCGCATGCTCTTACTGAGCTCACACCTCCTGCCGAAGCGAGTATTCACCCGGAATGCGCGGAGGAGTTGGACCTGGCTCTGGGCCGGCAGATAGAACTGGAAATCGGAGGAACGTCGCATCTATTGAATGTTAAGCTGGATGAATCGGTCGCGCCCGGAGTCGTGAGCGTACCGAGCGGGTATGAAGAAACCATGGGCATATCCGTGCCGGTCACATCGGAAGACGTGGTGGTGAAATGAACAGCCTTTTATCGGGTATATGGATCGTAATTACAGGCGTATGCGTACTCGCAGCGCTGCTCGGTCTCACCACGGGTATGATCTGGATCGAACGGCGGCTCCTCGCGGGGTTCCAGGACCGCCTCGGCCCAAACCGCGTCGGTCCCGCGGGCCTGCTTCAGCCCGTCGCCGATATCATAAAACTATTTACGAAGGAGGACTGGGTCCCACCGTTTGCGGATCGTTTTATATATGTGCTCGCGCCCTCGATCATCGTCATTACGGTGCTTCTCGCGTTCGCGGTAGTACCGTACACTCATACGATCGTGATCTCCAACTCGAATGTGGGCTTGCTCTTCTTTCTGGGAATGACTTCGCTCGGAGTTTACAGCATCGTGCTCGGTGGATGGGCGTCTAACAGTAAATACTCCTTGGTCGGCGGCTTGAGATCAGCGGCTCAGCTCATAAGTTACGAAATCCCCCTGGCGCTTTCGATGGTCGGGGTTGTGATGTTCGCGGGGTCGTTCAGATTGATCGATGTGGTCGATTCGCAGACACATCTCTGGTATTGCCTGACTCAACCGCTTGGGTTCATCATTTTTATGATCACGGGTGTAGCAGAATCGAGACGCATCCCCTTCGATCTTCCCGAAGCCGACAGCGAACTTGTCGGCGGCTATCACACCGAATATTCGAGCATGAAGTTCGCCCTGTTCTTTATGGGTGAATATTTGGACATAATCCTTATAAGCTCGATGGCAACCACACTCTATCTGGGAGGCTGGCATGGTCCGTTGCTCCCACCGATCCTGTGGTTCATCTTGAAGGTTTTTGCGATCCTGTTTATTTTCATCTGGCTCCGGGCGGTGCTCCCGAGATACCGCTTCGACCAGCTTATGATGATCGGATGGAAGTGGCTGCTGCCGCTTTCGCTTCTCAATGTAGCCGTAACCGGCGCGGTTGCGCTGGCGGTGAAATAACATGCTCTCTATCCTAAGATCGATGCTGATAATATTCACCCACCTGTTCAGGAAGCGGGTGACGGTGCCATATCCTGAGCGGATCGCATATATTCCGCCGCGCTACCGCGGGAGGATCATACTCTCGCGCGACCCCGACGGCGGCGAGCGGTGCGTCGCGTGCTACCTGTGCGCGGTTGCATGCCCGGTGGATTGCATCGCGCTCCAGGCGACAGAGGACAAAACCGGCAGGCGCTATCCCGAATGGTTCAGGATAAATTTCAGCCGCTGCATATTCTGCGGTTATTGCGAGGAGGCCTGTCCCACCTACGCGATCCAGCTCACACCCGATTTCGAAATGAGTGAATATAACCGCACAAAACTAATCTATGAAAAGGAGGACCTGCTGATCAGCGGACAGGGCAAATATTACGGTTACAATTTTTACAAGCACGCCGGTCTTGCTATCGGAGGAAAAGGCAAGGGCGAGGCGATCGATGAAGGACCGCCGGTCGATGTAAAGGACCTGCTGCCATGACCCAGTTATTCTACGCTTCAGGTGCGGTCGCGATAGTCGCATCGATACTGGTAGTCGTCGGAACCGACCCGATGCACGCTATCATTAGCCTCGCGGTGGTACTGCTCGCCATAGCAACGATCTTCTGGACACTGGGCGCCCCGTTCGCGGCGGTTTTGCAGATCATAATATACGCCGGAGCGATCCTGATCCTGTTCGTATTCGCGGTGATGGTCCTGAATCTGGGTAGAGAGGAGCGGGCACGGGAAAAAAGCCTGATAAGCGGAGTGATATGGGTGCTGCCTTTCGTGCTCACCGCGGCGCTGCTGGCGGAGTTCATCCTGGTTCTCGCGAACCGGCAGACGATGCCGGCTGTGGCGGTGGTCGGTCCGCACCCCGTAGGCGAGAGCCTGTTCACGACATATCTGATCGGCGTCGAGCTTATGTCGATGCTCCTTTTAGCGGGGCTGGTTGCGGCGTTTCACTTCGGCGTAATTCCCGCCAGACTGGGAGAGCCCGATGAATAACGTAACTACCGACGCCGCGCTCGTGCTCGCGGGAATACTCTTTGTTATCGGAGCGATAGGGGTGCTCGTGCGCAGGAACCTTATATTCGTGCTGATGTCCGTCGAAATTATGCTGAACGCGGCGGCTATAGCGTTCGTAGCCGCGGGATCGAAGTGGAACCAGCCGGATGGACAAGTTTTCGTCATATTCATTCTTGTAACGGCGGCAGCAGAAGTGGCCGTCGGATTATCTCTGCTTCTCCGGATCTACAGCCAGTGGAGAAGTGTCGATACCGATGAAGTGAGCCTGTTAAAGGAGCGATCGAACGAGTGAGCAACCTGCTGTGGGTAACAATCCTGCTGCCGTTCTTCGGCGCGTTCATATTGATGCTCCTCGGCACATCGATGCCCAAAAAGGTGATGGGCGCGATAGGCTGCGCGACGGTTGGCATAGCGTGGGTAACCGCGTTGATCTTCTCGATCTACCACCTGGCCCATAATCCCAACGGCGCGGTTACGGTCCCGCTTTATGAGTGGATGGCTGTCGGGCTCCTGCGCGTCCAGATAGCGATCTACTTCGACGCGCTCGCGCTCGTGATGACGCTGGTAATTACATTCGTCGCTTTCTTCATTCACCTTTATTCATTCCAATCGATGTATGATGAGGAAGACTATCGCCGCTTCTTCGCGTATATGAACCTGTTTGTGGGCTCGATGCTCACCCTGGTGCTTTCGAACAACCTTCTCCTGCTATATCTGGGATGGGAGGGTGTGGGGCTATGCTCCTATCTGCTTATCGGATTCTGGTATAAGGACCGCAACAACGGCATAGCAGCGCAGAAGGCGTTCATCGTAACCCGCGTCGGCGATACGGCGCTCGCCATCGGGCTCTTCTTCCTGTTCTATTATTTCAGGACATTCAACATCCAGGCAATACTCGCGGCAGCTCCCGTGTTGCTGCCCTTCGCCGGAACCGTAATCACCGCGATCACTTTTCTCATTATAGGCGGAGCTATAGGAAAATCGGCGCAGATCCCGCTCCAGACCTGGCTCCCCGACGCAATGGCCGGCCCGACTCCGGTCAGCGCACTCATCCACGCAGCCACGATGGTCACTGCGGGAGTCTACCTGATCGCAAGGCTCTATACACTATTCATGATGGCGCCCGATGCGATGCTCGCGGTGGGGTTCATCGGGAGCGTCACGCTATTCTACTCCGGGTTCTCCGCGCTCGTTCAAAGGGACATAAAACGGGTGCTCGCATATTCCACCATCAGCCAGATCGGCTATATGTTCGTGGCGCTGGGTGTCGGAGCGTGGACAGCTGCGATATTCCATTTCGTCACCCACGCGTTCTTTAAGGCTTTACTGTTCCTCGCGGCGGGAGTGGTCATCGACGCGCAGCATGAGGAGCACGATCTTTTCAAAATGGGTGGGCTCAAGAACAAGCTGCCGCTTACTTATTGGACATTTCTGATCGGGGCCGCATCTCTGTCGGCGCTCCCTATCATGACCGCGGGGTTCTTCAGTAAAGACGCAATAATCTGGGCCTGTTACTCATCCACATTCACCCGGACGTGGTTCTGGGTTGCGGCGCTGCTGAGCGCGTTTATCACCGCGGCATATACTTTCCGGGCACTGTTTCTCGCTTTCCACGGCGAGCAGAAGATGGAGGTAAGCAAATATCCGGGCTCGCTGATGAAACTTGCGCTCGTAGTGCTGGCGTTCTTCTCGATAACCGTGGGCTATATCGGCTGGCCTGAACTGCTGCTCAATTTCGATCCATTCGGGCACTTCATGTCGAGCGTATTTCGACCGATCTCACCGGGACCTTTGCATTATGCCCGCGGCGCTGAAGCAGCTCTTCTATTTGTCTCCGCGTTCGAGGTTTTCACGGGGCTCTACATTGCCTGGAGATATGCGAAAGCGCGGAGATGGGCAGGAGTTGTGGATAGATCGCCCGTCGCGCGCGCCGTGCATCGGTTTTTCTTTGAAGGCTGGGGATTCGACTGGGCCTATGACTGGCTGATCGTAAAACCTTTCAAAGCTATCACATACGCGAATTATCGTGATTTTATCGACAGCATCTACCTGGGCATAGCCGCGGTAGCTGGATTAATAAGCAAGGGAATCGCCGCATCCCAAACCGGTCGTGTCCGAAACTACGCCGCCGGCCTGATCCTGGGAGCCGTGATAATAACAGCAATAGTGCTGCTTAGGTAATTTTGAATTATAAATTTTTAATTTTGAATACTTGTATGGTGAGAGTCTGATCAGCAGTGATAGTATTCTTAGACGCGAAAAGCCGAAAGATAGAAATAGCGAAAGGAGAATCTATTTCTCTATCATTGGTGTATCGGGAATAGGCATGGGTGGTAGTTTGTACCTATTCCCTATCCTTTCTATATTTCGGGCTTTCGCGTCTAAAGAGACTACCAAACAAGATCAGACTACCACTCCCATGCTTATTCAAAATTAAGAATTAAAAATTGAGAATTGAATCATGATACTGATCTGGATGATAATAACACCTGCGATCGGTGGGATCGCGGCTTGGATTATAGGGCACCGCAGCACGCTTGGCGCGCGCATCGCGGCGCTTAGCGCCGCGTTCGCCTATTTTGCAATCGCGCTTTATCTCTGGTTTATATCACCACGGCTGCTCAGCATGGGCACGAGATTTCATAATCATACCGTTCCCTCGGTCTTCGTCGATTTTAACGTCCCATGGATACCACAAATCGGGGTCTCATTCCACCTCGCAATCGATGGTCTCAGCCTGATGTTGATCCTGCTCACATCGATAATCGGTGTCATAGCTGTGCTGTGTTCTTGGAGAGAGATAACCGTGCGCGTCGGCGATTTCCACCTCGCGCTTATGATCCTTCTTTCCGCGATCATCGGCGCATTTCTGGCGTTCGACCTGCTACTCTTCTATCTCTTCTGGGAGCTGATGCTGGTCCCGCTCTATTTTCTTATAAGCATCTGGGGTCATGAAAATCGCCGTTACGCCGCTATCAAGCTCATGCTCTTTACCCTTACCGGCGGATTCCTACTACTCCTCGGGATAATCGGGCTCTACATCATCCACGGTTTGAATACCGGAACATATACGTTTGATTACCCCGCGCTGCTCGGCACGAAGATGCCATTACACACGGCATGGTGGCTGATGCTTGGATTCTTCGTCGGGCTTGCGGTGAAACTACCCATAGTGCCCCTGCACACCTGGCTCCCGGATGCGCACACCGAAGCCCCGACCGCCGGCAGCCTCGACCTCGCCGGGCTGCTCCTTAAGGTGGGAGCTTACGGGCTCATGCGTTTCTCAATCCCGCTATTCCCGCTCGTTTCCGCGCGACTTTCGCCCATTGCGATGATGCTCGGAGTGGCGGGGATCGTCTACGGAGCGATGCTTGCGTATCCCCAGCGAGATTTCAAGCGCCTTGTCGCATATACGAGCATCAGCCACATGGGCTTCATCCTGCTCGGGATTTATGCGGGGACCCAGCTCGCTTTGCAGGGAGCGCTAATCGAGATACTCGCGCACGGAATATCCACCGGAGCTTTATTCCTTATCGCGGGGATGATACAGGAGCGCACCTACACACGCGAACTCTGGAGGCTCGGGGGGCTGTGGTCGACCACACCCAAGCTCGGTGCTTTTACGCTCTACTTCGCGCTCGCGGCTCTCGGGCTGCCGGGGCTTGCTAACTTCGTAGGCGAATTCCTCGTTCTGCTCGGAACATTCTCCGTGGCGCCGGTGCTCGCGTCGGTGGGAGCGATCGGGTTTGTCCTGTCGGTTATTTACGCGCTAAGGCTGGTGCAGGAATCGATGCACGGCCCTAACACCAGTGAATGGCGCCTGCCTGACCTTTCTGTTCGAGAAACGGCAATTCTGGGATCTATGGCTGCAATCATTCTTTGGCTCGGGCTTAACCCTCAGCCGGTTTTCGATACCGCCAGCAAAGCTCTCGCGCCGATTCAACACGCACTGCACAGAGCAGAGGTGAAGGAGGGAACCGAACTGCGATGACAAGTTCCAACTACCTCGCCCTCCTGCCACTCATCATAACCGGCTACGCGGCGGTCGCGCTGAGCGTGATTGTGGTATTCTGGCGCGATTCCAGAGCCGCTTATGGATTCACCCTTCTAAGCATCGCTGCGGCGCTTGGTTCTATCTTTATCGCGCTTCCGCACGCCCCGCACATGGTCACGCCTCTCATCAGGATAGACTATTTCTCGCTCTATTTCGATGGTCTGGTATTGGTGGGATCGTTCTTCATCGCACTTTTCTATCAGGAATATTTCAGGACCCACGAGAAACGCAGCGAGGGGTTTTATATTTTGCTGCTGCTCTCGGTGCTGGGGATGCTGGCAATCGCATCGAGTGCACACTTCGCGTCATTCTTCCTCGGGATCGAGACGCTGAGCGTCTCTCTTTACGGAATGATCGGCTACACGAGGCGCTTCCGGCCATCC
>Ga0207433_10002776_pt1 | contig 34966 bp, 30 predicted proteins | sample YelNatPaOPGAMG01_FD_187559 | JGI IMG/M metagenome (GOLD analysis project Ga0207433, IMG submission 187559) | Hot spring thermophilic microbial communities from Obsidian Pool, Yellowstone National Park, USA - OP-RAMG-01 (SPAdes) (version 3) | ecosystem: Environmental > Aquatic > Thermal springs... | reverse complement strand
CCGCAGTTCCCTACACAACAGATTCAAATGAAAATGTTGCTCAACAACCAACCATTGCAGTCAGCGGAGGCAGCTTTACAGCAAGCATTCCTGCTGATTCAATAACAACATATGTAATCAGCTAATCTGTAACTGTTTTACATAAAAACAAGAGCCCAGCCGGTTGTTTAGGTTGGGCTCTTGTTTTTATATCATGATTGTGTTTTATCGAAGCTTATAAGATACGCTAGGAATATCTGTACCTTACCTGGCATCCAATCTTTTACTATCAGCGAGTAGTATATCGTACACTAGCTATTATTTTTATATATTTTTCCTTATCAAATTCCCCTTTTTATTATCAAATTCTTTGCAAGATTTATAATCTGATGAGTAGTCTTTTCGAAATTATAACTTTTACCGTAAAATATTGGAATGTCTCATTGTATTGGTGAGTCTATTTTTACGCGGATACAAAAAGTAACTAATATTGATTTATTCCTCAACCATTTGAGATGTCTGAATAATGACTTTAGCGATATCTATATCCATTAAAACTACAATAGATATCGGCTATAATTACAAAAATCAATGAAGCTATCATAAACGGAAAATATTGGAAGACAATTTCGATTGCGTATAACGATATGCATGAGATAATGAAATGTTTGATATCTTTTCTAGAATATAACTAAATTAAGGAATCCCTATGCGTCATCTATACAATACTCTTATCCATACGGTCAAGATTAACGACTACAGTGCTCAAAAAACATCTCATCTGACAAATATTCCTATCGCATTGCTCTCACTTGCACTGGGACACCTTAGTGTTATGCCGGGCGTTGATTGGCATTCCACAATACACACCTCCACTATCCAAGAAACCATGGCTACTCAGGCAGGAAAAACATCTGGTCAACAATCTATCGCTTATAAATATCAAGGACGCACAATTGATGTTATGCAAGTTAGGCTGATCGGCAAAAAACTCTATGTGATCAACACTAACGCTACGGTAATTCATAATCTTTTAAATATCAAATTAAATATTGCCAATACATTACGCAATAGATGGGTATTGCTTCCGACATCATTTTCACAATATGCCAATATCGATACAGGGCTAACAGTACCCTCCGTCATGAATGAATTGCAAATGAACGGTAAAGTAACAGAATTGCGTGATACCGTTTTCAACCATCAAAAAGCGATTCCATTAAAAGGCCTCGTACCGGGATCTAAAATTACTGAAATTATTTATTTGTCTGCAATAAAATCTCCTTTACCGATTGGTATAGTGGCGAAACAAGGATCGGATAGCTCCACAACCTATTTCGGCCCTTGGAAAGCACCTAAGGTGTTCACCCCAACGCACTTTGTAACATATTCAGCGCATATGAAGTAGCCTCCTAGTCAATGAAGAATCGGCACTAGGGGCGCAGGGTTCATTTGAATACCCCAATTTGTCATATCCCATCCAAAGGTAGTATTCCCCGAACCATAAGATACGTTTGCTATTCCTTCTCGAACGATCAATTCTTCCGGTAATTGAAACAACGGTAACGTCGGTAAATTATCCCAGATCAAAGTATCTGCGGAATTGTAATCAGCGATACTTAATGGTGTGTTGAGTTGCTGACTTCCTTGCATCAGCAAGGTTGATATTTGTGGGATATTGAAACCGGAAATATCGGCATTTATGCTGTTCGTATCAAGTGCTCCCGGATCCTTTCCCGAATGCGGCAACACATTTGCTATACCATATCCGGCAGCTAGAATTGCATTCTCAGTTCCAACCTTTTTTGACAGGAATTTTGATTTTCCGTTTGTCGTAGTATAGCCGCCGGCAGAAGTATGCTTTTTTGATTTTTTTCTGCCAGATTGGCCGGATGACAGATTGACAGGGTCAAGATATGAGACGGAATTGGCTATTGGGAATTCTGACAAATCATACGGGGCAAGTGCGAATTGAAAACTACCGTCAGGCAATGAAGTCGTTAGCATATACGAAAGCGGTTCATACTTCAGCGATACTTTTATACCAACATTGGCCAGTTCAAATTTTATGAGATTGGCAAGTTGACCAGCCAGCAGTGCTTTATTGGGGACAAGTAATGAAAGTTCTAGTGCTTTATTGTGTTTCGATACATAATTGCCTAAGCTATTTTTATGATAGCCGGCAGTTGACAAAAATTGCTCAGCTACCGGAATATTTGCTTGTTGGAATTGGCTGTTACCGCCGATACTTCCCGGGTATCCGCTTAGAAATAGCTGGTTATTATTGATAACAATATTTGCGGAATTTAGACCTTCTGTCTCCCAGAATAATTGAGGCAGATCTATTGTATTTGTTATAGCTTCTCTGAGATCCAAAGATGCCGTAGGGCCATTGGCTACGTTAAATACAATCTGCCATAAACGCGAGGTAGCCACAGATGTTGACTTAAAAAATGGAGTTGTGTTCAAAAATGCATTCAGAGTTTTATTTGGACTAACCGCTGCTATGTCTACATTTCCGTCTGCAAAATCGTGAATGAGTTTTGCTTCGCTTTTGACAACTAGAAATCTTATATACTGCAGATTTGATTTTCCGGCAAAATAATTTTGGTTTTGTTCCAGCAATAAGCTTTTCCCCGGAATATAACTTTTAATAACAAAAGGCCCACCTGAAGGTAAAGCGGTAAAATATTTACTGCTCGACAGCTTCCCTATGGCATTGGGTAATATCAGCCACGAAGGGAGAATGTATGAAAACAATCCATTCCAATTCGCATAGGGGTGGTTGAACGTTACCAAAGCTTCGGTACCGTTGTTGAGTGCAGCTATATTGTTTATATCAAGATATCCGGTAGGCAGGTCATTAGCCGGCAATTCAGGACTTATTCTTTTCAAAAAATGCCACATATCCACAAAGTCTGAGGCATTGATCGGCTCACCGGTCGACCACTTGGCAGTTGGGGAAATTTGATATTCGACTTTTTCCGGACTTACTCCTATAACCTCTGCACTTGTCACAAATGACTGTTGAAGAACCATTTTGTTGCCAGGTCCTATATCAAAAACACCCGGCCAAATTGCAGATTCGATCATTGATGCTATAGCGGATTCTCCTTGCCCAATGTATGGGTTGAGACTGGAAGGCAATTGTGAAACTGCAACCGTAACTTCACCGCCGTTTTCTAATTGTATTTGAGATGCCGGGATGGAAGTAGTTGTGGTCACCAAGGGTGATCTGATATAGGGTACTCCGCTGTTTACATTAAAAACCCAGCGATTTGGTGTCTGTATGATATTAATATTGCTTCCTGAATTGGAGGCATAGCTATCCGGTACAGCAAAAAAATTGACGGTTAAAACGAAAATTGCAACTATGAAAATTGATAAATAGGAATGATGCCTGCTTATAAAACAGTTTTTGTAATTTATCCCCACCGTAAACCGATGATAACAGTACATAGTGCAAATATAACAGCAATGGTAATCGTAAGTCTGTCAAGATTCTTTTCTGCTACCGTTGAACCAGCTGCAGCAGATCCCACACTCGAACCAAACATATCGGACAGACCGGTACCCTTCCCGCTATGTAGCAGAATAAGTAGGATTAACGCAAAGGAGGCCAGAGCCTCTATTACAACTAGTATATCTGTCAACATCAAAGTTCGCCTTTCAAACGATTTACCGCCAATCTCTATAAGTATATAAGAAAAAATAGTTTGTAAAATGGCAGAATGTTATTATAGATCAGAGTTTTCCTTCAAACTAAAGTATTTAGTTGATAAAAGTTATCTTTTGATTTCTATCCTAATACGGCATCGGATACGGCATCGGTCAATATTGCTTGATTAGATCCAAAATCTACCTGATATAAACCAGTTCTTTGAGTTATTTTTCACACCAACAAGCTCTAACCTCAAAAAGTTAGGCAGATATCCCAGAACAACATATGTCAACAAATTTTTTGGCGTCTAAACTGGCACCGCCTACCAAAAGGCCATTTATATTTTCTTGATGGAGCAATTCTTCGGCGTTACCCTCATTTGCTGATCCTCCGTATTGGATCAAAATTGCTTTGGCTACGCTATCATCAAATAAAGCAGATATTTCACTTCTGATATATCCGCACATCAGCTCGGCATCAGCAGAACTGGCGGTTACTCCTGTTCCTATAGCCCAGATGGGTTCATAAGCAATAACTATATTTTTTGCTTCGTCCTCATCTCTCGACAAGAAAATCTGATTTAGCTGGTCCTTGACTTTTTGCTCGGCTTGACCTGATTGTCTTTCTTCAAGTGTTTCCCCTACGCATAAGATGGGGTGCATGCCGTGCTTCAAGATGGCGTCTACTTTTTTTCGCACGATTTCATCGGTCTCATAACAATATTGACGTCTCTCGGAATGTCCGGCGATAACATACTGCACCCCCAATTTGGCCAGCATTTCAGCGCTTATTTCTCCGGTATATGCTCCTTTGTCGAGGTAATGACATGTTTGAGCGCCTAGAAAAACAGGCACGTGGTCGGACTCAACGGCAGTTTGTACTGTTCTCAAAGAGGTAAAAGGAGGGTGAATACTGACTTTTGTTGATTCCGGTAAAACCTTGATGCCGTTAATCGAATGAAGAAGAGTGGCCAATTCTTGAATCAGCTTCAGTGCTTCAAAATGATTTTGATTCATTTTCCAATTAGCGCTTATCAGTATATTCTCTTTTGAGTTTCCAGCCATTTTATCCTCACAATCAAATAAAAAATACAACAATACGTATCATATTGCCTAGTAAAGACGTAGAAGCCTTTCAAGGATCATCATGGGTTTTATCCGCGTCAAGGCTACTTAATTTGGATCAAACAATAATGTATGAATTTTAGGTCGGGACAAAGCAATATTTATTAGACACACCTAAATAGCATGCTCAAATATCAATAGTAAAAGTACCTTTATATCTCCATTATTTCTTTGGAGCATTGCGCAATGCAATAAGTCCAGGAAGGTCACCTTTTTCTATCAGTTCCAAAGACGCCCCGCCACCGGTTGAAACATGACTCACCTGAGATTCCAGCCCTGATTCGTTGAGAGCTCTTACTGAGTCTCCGCCTCCGATCACTGAGAATGCTGAGCTGGCGGCTACAGCTTCAGCTATGGCTTTTGTTCCTTCAGCAAATCTCTCGTCTTCAAAAGCACCCATAGGTCCGTTCCAGAGAATTGTTTTGGCAGACGTTATTTCCCTGGCAAAGTGATCTCTGGTCTTGGGTCCTATATCGGCGGCTTCGTATCCATCCGGAACATCTACGGAAACAATTTTAACAGTTCCCTTTTCTTCTTCGGAAAGATTATTGGAAAAATCAAGTTTACCTCCCGGAGCCAATGCAACGAGATCTATTGGCAGTAAAACCCTTGGTCCGGAGGCAAGCAGATCGGCACATTCGGCAATTTTGGATTCATCCACTATTGAATCTCCGGTATTATGACCGAGGGCACGTTGAAAAGTGTAACTCATTCCTCCGCCGACGATGATAGCGTCCACTTTTGTCGCCAAAGATTTTAACAAACTTAGCTTATCGGAAATTTTTGCTCCGCCGACAACGGCAATAAACGGACGTTCCGGCTCATTGAGAAGTCTGGACATCATTAAAGCTTCTTTTTCCAATTGGCGTCCTGCAACGGAAGGCAAGTACTTGGGCGGTCCGACAACGGAGGCATGACTTCTATGAGATACAGCAAAAGCGTCATTTACATATAAGTCTTGTCCTGCGATAAGCTGCTTTACAAACGCATCGTCATTTGCCTCTTCGCCCGGATTGAATCGCAGATTTTCTAAAAAGGTGACTGGACCTATCAGATCCGCAAGTCTTTTTTCCACCGGATCAAGCACATAGCGTTCATCGTATTTACCCTTCGGTCTGCCAAAATGACTCATTACAGTAACAATGGCACCATGTTCCAAAAGCCACGCGATGGTTGGCACGGTAGAAATAATGCGATAGTCGTCCGTGATTATCGTCTTTCCGTCCGGACCTTCGGCAATCGGGCAATTAAAGTCTGCGCGTAAAAGAACTTTCTTTCCCGATACATCGCCAAGATCTTCTAATACAGGAAACCCCATCATAATATCTCAACCTACAATCATAGTCAGGTCAACCAGACGATTTGAATATCCCCATTCGTTGTCATACCAACCGAAAACCTTGACCAATGTTGTGTCGTTGCCTAATGGCATCGATAATGTCAATTTGGAATCGAATGTACAAGAAGCAGGCGTGCCGACTATATCGGAGGAAACTATTTCTTCATCGGAATAAACCAGAACTTTTGCCAACGAGCCTTTTGATGCAGCATCTTTGAAAGCTTCATTGACCTGCTCAACCGTCAGCTCTCCCTTGATGATAGCTGTAAAGTCGGTAATTGAGCCTACAGGCACGGGAACTCTAAGTGAGTGACCGTCAAGCCGGCCTTTCATTGCCGACAGAACTAAGGAGGTTGCTTTGGCTGCCCCTGTCGTCGTCGGTACAATGTTGACAGCTGCAGCTCTGGCACGACGTAAATTATCTCTCCCCAGATCCAGCAATTCCTGGTCATTGGTGTAAGCATGTATGGTAGTCATCAAACCGTGTTCTACTCCAAAAGCATCGTCAAGGACTTTTACCATGGGAACAAAACAGTTGGTTGTACATGAAGCGCATGAAACGATGTCGTGGTGATCTTTGTTGTAGTCTTGCTCATTAACACCAACTACAAAAGTTGCATCGGCGTCTCCGGATGGTCCTGAGATAATGACTTTCTTGGCACCGGCCTCCAAATGAGCTGCTGCAGCTTCTCTCTTGGTAAAATGTCCGGTAGACTCTATAACAACGTCCACATCAAGTTTGCCCCATGGCAGATCTTGCGGATTGCGCTCGGCATAGATAGCGATCTCTTTGCCGTCTACTATGATTGAATCGCCTTTTACTTCTACTTTTTCCTTCAACCTGCCTTGCGTGGAATCATAGCGAAGCAAGTGGGCATTGGTTTTTGTGCTCAGTAGATCGTTAATAGCTACTATTTCTACATCAGCACCGCTCTCTAAAATAGCACGCAGATAATTACGTCCGATTCGGCCGAAACCATTTATTCCTACCTTGACAGTCATGTTATTACTCCTTCCCGACCTGAGCCGTACAATATATAATCAAGAATTATCTTGTCACAGAATCTATATCACATAGAAGGGTCTAAAGCCCTAAGTAACTATATTGTATCTTACAGCAAGATTTGGAGGGTTTTTTACAAAAATCGTCATAACAGCCTCCGTCGATGAGCTCTTGAATACCTTATATATAATAGCAGATAACGAAAAATGTGCTGCACCTCAGGGGTATGCGTATTTGTGTTATCGCTTCATATAAAGAACTATTACTGTTATGGATATATCACTGGTATCAGGCAATCAATAAAATATCAAAAATATGAATTAACCTGCAGAATAAAATAACTGATGTGAAAAATCTGTTAATACTAAAAAATTATGTTGAATACAAAGATGTATTCCTCTGGATGATATCTTTCATTGTAGTGCTACAAAATTGATGGATGCTTCCTGTATTATGACTGGTTACGCCACAGATTCTCCAGAGCTGCTCCCAAAAGAAAAGGGTTATGCACTTTTCTCAATTCGTCAGCCAAAGGAATCTGCACTGTTTTTAGATTATTTGACATGTCTCCCAATCCCAATTCTGTCTCCGTGGGGACTAATGTAATATCATGATCGATGCCATGCCTCGTCAGGGCTTGCAAGTGATCTAAAAGGGTATAATCCGATGTCTCATTCTGTTGTTGACATAAATTCGCCACGTATATTTTTTGTGCTTTCGAGGTTTTGATAGCATCGGCAATTCCACCGGCCGTAAGGGCAGCAAGTAAAGAGGTATAGAGAGAGCCGGGGCCTATCAGAATCTGGTCGGCGTTTTTGATTGCTTGAATTGCCATTGCAGGAGCTGCTGTATTTTCACCGGCCAGCCTTACTCTAAAGATCTTATTCTGATCCATAATGGCAACTTGACCTATAATCTCCTCCCCTGATACAGTAGTTCCGATAAGAGTCACATTGGAATCACAAGCGGGGAGCACAATGCCCGATGCCGCTAATTTATTTCCCAATTCTTTACTTGCAAGTTCCAAACTGGAAGTTAATTTATACAATGCTGCCAAGACAAAATTACCTACCGGGTGTCCGGTAAAAGCTCCTTCTTGGAAACGATATGACATAGCCATTGCTAACAGTGAATCGGCGTCAGACAACGATACAAGACAACGCCTGATATCTCCAAGAGCGGGTATGGACAATTCATCTTTAAATGTCTGAGAAGAACCACCATTATCGGCTACCGTTACGATTGCCGATATAGTGTTTGCGTACAACTTGGCCGCCTGCAGAGTACGGGAAAGACCATGTCCACCCCCTATGGCGACCACATTCGGAGCGCGCCTAAGTGCCGACGATATATGTTGGTCATCCATTACTACTTACACCTCATTGAATTTTGATCCTTATGACCGGTTTGTCAGTCCAGAACTTAATGTAGAAAGACATGGGTTATATGTATAAATTTCAAAACAATAATTTACCTCTCTATATCGCGGTGTCTGACAAGCGCTGGAAAACCACGGGTGTTGATTCGTTTTGCCAATTCGTCGGCTATGACAACAGAACGATGTTTGCCGCCGGTGCAACCGATCCCAATCGATAAATATGATTTGCCTTCCTTTGTATAAGCCGGCAATAGAAAACCAAACAGATCATCCAGTTTAAGCAATAATTCCAAAGCATCGGAGGAGGCTAAGACAAAATCACGTACTGAATTCTCTAAGCCGGTGTGTGACCTCAATTCTTCTACCCAATGAGGATTTGGCAAGAATCTGCAATCCAGTACGATGTCGCAATCAAGCGGAATTCCGTATTTATAACCAAAGGACACAATGGACAATTCCATCTGTCTATCTTGTGCCGTATTGGCAAATAACTTAACAAGTTGGTCTCTGAGTTCATGCACATTGAGGTTACTTGTATCGATCACTACATCTGCGATTTCTCTTACGTCATTCATCACTTCGCGCTCTGTCTTGATAGACGTCAGAAGTCCATCATCTGATTCAAGAGGATGGCGTCTTCTGGTGCCTTCATAGCGATTAACCAAAGCTTCATCTGAAGCATCCAAAAAAAGGACTTGCAAAGAAGAGGCTTTTTCACGTAAAGATTTGATTGAAGGTATAATTTCATTAACAATTTCTGGGCCACCGCGACCGAGAACAAAACAAAACTTTTCCTGTTCAGAGCCGCGTTGTTCTGACAATTCCACGACTTTGCCAATTAGCGAAGGCGGTAAATTATCTATAACGAACCAGCCAAGATCTTCCAAGGTAGCGGCTGCCGAAGATCTACCCGCTCCCGATAGTCCTGTTGCAAACAAGTATTGCGTCATCGACACCACTCCGTCTCATTCGTCGCTATGCTCTTACAGTTTACAGTATGAACAGGTGTTCAGTAAAATCTTTATTTATACGGCGGTCTGTGTTCAAAAACCATGGCCAACAATCTCGGAATAGCTGCCTCTAACTCGGGGGCAACTGACATATCAATCATATTCTCAAGCGGAGCCGGTTCTATCATCTTTACTAAGACAAAATCTTTTTCGGCAAGGGGGTTGATGTAGCGGCTGATAGGTCTGTGAGCAAACGGCAAGTAAACTCCTTCGTCTACTTCCTCCACCAAAGTATCTTCTATAAGGTAAGGACCAACGCGCCAGTATTGCTCATTTAGAATTTGGTCATCCACAAGACCGCTTCCGCTACATTGAAATAGCGGGTGATTTATCAATAAAATAAAACGGCTTCCGTTTTTCAATACTCTGCACACTTCACTCAGAGCCAAATCCTGATTGCTCATATGTTCTATGACTAGACAACAAACGGCGACATCGAATGTATCTGCGGCAAAAGGAAGATGTTCTGCGGTTGATTGTAAATACAAAAGCGAATTGTCATACAGCTGCTCGGTCTGCGCTAAAGAATTATCCAATTGACTTTTGGATGGATCGATGCCGACGATCGTTGAGCTTCTATTTTTAGCAGCAACTGCTCTCGATACCTGCCCTTCACCTGAGCCGACATCGAGAATGGCTTCCCCTTCGCCAATTAATTCTAAAATCAGAGGTATGATGACAGCTTCGTACTCCGCATCTTTACCATTGGTAAACGTCTCTTTCCACCATGCAGAATACTGATTCCATATTTTATAATCTTGCTGCGGAGCAGTCATTGTCACCCGTATTATTCTTGATATCGATTCAGTAAAACTATATTATATTTATATTCGACATATAAAAATTACCGTATGGATTTACAGTTTACGACTTACAGCCGACGGATTTATCTTAATCCAAATTCTATCCCGTACATCCTTTGGAAGCCATGTGCAAAGTTCTAAATCATGATAGCTGGCTTTTTTCAGCTTGGTAACTCCTCCAAAATGTTCAAGTAACCTTTTTTTTCTCTTTTCTCCCAACCCATCTATTTCATCTAAAAGACCTTTTGTCATACGCTTCCCGCGAAGTTGGCGATGAAATCCTATGGCAAAACGGTGTGCTTCATCCCTGATTTGCCTTAATAAAAAAATTGCTTCGGAATTGCGCGGTATCTCCATCGGTTCAGCAATTCCCGGTCGATATACCTCTTCGTATCGTTTTGCCAATGCTGCCAGCTCGATCTGGCCCTTTAAACCCAATTCTTCCACAACTTGTATCCCTACGGAAAGCTGACCTTTCCCTCCGTCAAGCAAGATAAGACTCGGTCGATAGGCAAAGTGTCTGAGCTGTTTTTTATCCATGTCGCCTTGTCCATTACCATCACTCCCCTCCATCGGATTGCTTTCAACAGCACCTATGTCCAATTGATTGCCATCAGTATCTAAGCTTTTCTCTGGTGTCGTATTTTTAGATATTTCTGTAGAAATAACCTTACCGTCGGCCGACAAAGAGGTGTTCGCTCTCTTTGTTGGCCGAGCATTAACCAAAGCAAAGTTCTTCTCTTCGCCTTCCGAATCAGAAAGAAGATGCTTGAGTCGGCGCGTCAGTACTTCATGCATGGCACCAAAATCATCATTACCCTGTACTGCCGATACTTTATAGCGTCTATAATCGCTTTTCTTGATGAGCCCGTCTTCCATAACCACCATCGATCCCACATAATTCGTTCCCTGGAGATGGCTCATGTCGTAGCATTCTATCCGCAGAGGGGCTTCTGAGAGATTTAAATATTTTCGTAACTCATCCAATGCTTTTGACCTGGATGTAAGGTCTGAAGAACGTTTCAAGCGATGCCTTTTTAATTGATCTTCAGCGTTGATAACAGCCATATCGATTAAAGTTTTCTTACGACCTCTGTATGGCTGTTTAATATGTACCGGCATATTCGTATCGCGTTGGATTTTTAACAGTTCTTCATACTCGGTGATATCGGATGGCAAGTGGTTGATAAAAATATGTGACGGTATTTTTAACGGGGTATTGAGGTATGCTTTCTCGATGACCTTTTGACCCACTTCATTGATGGTCATAGGTTCTACTTTTTCCAGAATAAAACCTTCCCGCCCCACTATCCTTCCACAATGTATATGTAAAATTTGTGCGGCTGCTTCCAGGTCATCATCCTTTATACCGATAATATCGAATTCTTCATTTTGATCTCCCACCATTTCTTGGCTTTGCAAAACTAGCTTGATGGCATCTATACCGTCTCGGAATTGGGCCGCCAATTCAAATTCTAAATTTTGTGATGCCCGTTTCATCGCAATTTCCAATTGATCCAAAATAGTTTTGGAATTACCGTCAAACACATCTGCCAATTTAGAAACTAATTGCAGGTAGTCCTCTTTTGTAATTGCATTGACGCAAGGACCGCTGCATTTTTCTATGTCATACAAGAGACAGGCTCTTCCAAGTTTGGCATGACGTTTAAATTTATTATCGGAACAGGTTCTGACAGGGAAAGACCGCAGAAGGATATCCAAGCTGCTTCTAATAGCGTAGGCGTGTGTAAAAGGGCCAAAATAACGGTTACCCTTGACAAATGCCCCTCTCCCGACGACAGCTCTGGGCCATGAATCAATCATGGTCAGCATCAGATACGGGTAGCTTTTATCATCTATCAATCTGACATTAAATCTTGGTTTATGCTGCTTGATTAGTGAATACTCGAGCAATATCGCTTCTACATCAGAGCGGACGCTGATCCATTCGACAGAAACCGCTGATTCAAGCATCTGTCTCGTTCTGATATGTAAAGATTTATAATCTTGAAAATAACTGCCAACGCGATTCTTTAGGGATTTGGCCTTACCCACATAAATAATTCTGCCTTCAGCATCAAAAAATTGATAAGACCCCGGTAGATCTGGAATGTCGCTTGGTTTTTTTAGCACTATACTATTAAACAATATGTCGGCCTGGTATGCCGACATAAAATGCGAACTGTTGTCGACATACCCGCGGATGGGCGACCAGGCTGTCCCCGCCGACTATAAGCAGTTCCTTGAGAAAAGGTGAATAATATGCTCAAACTGCAACAAAGGCTTGGGGCAAGTTATGAGACGGCAACCGATCAGGAACTTGCCGACAGGATCATAAGAGCCAAAAAAACTCTGGGGAATCGACTTGTTATTTTAGGTCACCATTATCAGCGTGATGAAATTATACAATTCGCCGATAAAACAGGTGACTCTTTAGCATTATCAAGATATGCAGCGGGACAACATGAAGCAGAATATGTACTATTCTGTGGGGTCGAATTTATGGCAGAAGCTGCCGATATTCTCACAGCACCTCATCAAAAAGTTATTTTGCCTGATTTGGGAGCAGGCTGTTCCATGGCGGATATGGCAGATATCGACAGTGTGGAACTTGCCTGGAAAGAGCTTTCGCAACTGACAGATATCGATAAAGTAATTCCGATAACATACATCAATTCATCTGCTGCGTTGAAGAATTTCGTCGGTAGACACAACGGAGCGGTATGTACATCTTCCAACGCAGGCAGTATTATGAAATGGGCCCTTTTACCAGAACAACCGAATACTCTTACCGACTTTGAGCTACTCGAAATAGCCAAAAAGAGCGGACGAAAAATTCTCTTTTTCCCCGACCAGCACCTTGCTCGAAATACCGCTTACAAACTTGGCTTTAGCCATCACGATGAGGTCGTGTATGACCCGAATATCGATTTTGGCGGCCTGGACGGAGACTCTTTGAAAAAATCTACTTTTATTTTATGGAAAGGTCATTGCTCTGTACATCAAAGATTCAATACCGGGCAGATCAATGACTTTCGACAGAGATTTGAGAACGCGGTTATAATGGCTCATCCGGAATGTTCCCATGAAGTAATCGCATTGGCCGACGTGGCCGGCTCAACTGATGCCATCATCAAAGCCGTGGACAGTTTACCCAGTGGTACCAACGTAGGCATCGCAACAGAGATACATCTTGTGGCTAGGTTGGCAAATACACACCCTGATCTGCATATAGAATGCCTAGACCCCATTGTCTGTCCGTGTGCCACCATGAATCGAATAGATTTGCCTCATTTGGCATGGGCACTTGAAGGATTGATTGACGGAACCGTCCGTAATCAAATAGTCGTAGATGACACCATCAAACAAGGCGCAAAAATGGCACTTGATAGGATGCTTGCTATCGTCTAGACGACACTTGCCCAAGATGCTATGCCTACGAGCCTGAATAGCACCGCGACAACTATTAAACAGCATCACCATAAAAACCGCCTGTCTAATCGGTAGCAGATCGATCGCGGCGAAAAGGTATTTGCCGCTCCGTTCGTTTTGTAACTGCTAGATTAGACAAGGGTCATCGTTTGTTTCAAACCGGGCCGGTAACCATAACAACAAAGATTTAGGCAACCGTATAGGTTTATATCAACACCATCGGATACTTGTCGGGAAGTCGTGATTTGATGCCCAAAAACACATCAAAATATGCTGTAGCAATGTTTTTGCTAAGTTCTCTGTAGATAAAGATAAGATGACACTGGCTAGGCCAGGGGAAAATATTGCCGGACTTGATTTTCTCTGCGATGAGTCTCTATTGTCTTTTTGAAGCCGACAGGTTTTCTAAAAAGATCTGTCGAAAATGCGAACCGTTTGTGGAACAATCGGTCAAGACAAAGGCGCCGCAGGATCGATAAAATGCATATTCTTCGGTCGCTGATCAAAGCGGTAAGCATATTGGGCGAACAAAGGTTTTCCTTCCTGCTATTATCTCTAATTATATAAGCTGACCAGGGAATTATCTTTTCAGCAGAGGTTGTAAAAACATCCCCGTATAGCTGTCGTGGATCATTGCCACTTCCTCCGGAGTACCTGTAGCAATAACATTTCCTCCGCGAACACCACCTTCTGGACCTAAGTCTATTATATAGTCACATGATTTAATCACATCTAAATTGTGTTCTATGACAATCACTGTGTTCCCTTGATCCACGAGCTGCTGCAAGACTTGCAATAATTTAGCCACATCATCAAAGTGCAACCCCGTAGTCGGTTCGTCCAATATATATAACGTGTGGGAAGTGGATCGTTTCGATAATTCCGCTGCCAGCTTCACTCTTTGAGCTTCACCGCCTGATAGAGTCGGTGCACTTTGTCCGAGTCTGACATAGCCAAGACCGACTTCAACCAGCGTATGCAGATATCTTGCGATAGAGTTCTGGGCAGAAAATACATCCAAGGCCTCAGCACAGGATAGATTCAATATATCGGCGATGCTGTGTTCTTTCCAAAGTACTTCCAGGGTATCTCTGTTGTACCTGGTTCCGTGACAAACGTCACAAGGTACGTATACATCGGGAAGAAATTGCATCTCAATTTTGATTGTTCCGTCCCCGGAACAACTTTCACAACGGCCTCCAGTCACGTTAAATGAAAAACGTCCCGGCTTATATCCTCTTATCTTGGCTTCTGTGGTAGCTGCAAATAACTTTCTGATATGGTCAAACATCCCGGTATAGGTGGCAGGGTTAGACCTCGGAGTGCGCCCTATCGGAGATTGGTTGATATCAATTACCTTATCGATCTGTTCCGAACCGGTAACAGATTTATGTTTTCCTGGGGCAAGTTTTGACCTGTAAATTTTCTGCATCAATGCCCGCAGTAAAATTTCATTCACCAAAGTTGATTTTCCCGAACCCGATACCCCTGTGACTGCGGTCATCACGCCAAGAGGAAAGGAAACCTGAATATTTTTCAAATTGTTTTCAGCAGCGCCATTAACAGAAATATAGCCGCTTACCGGCTCTCTTCTCTTCTCGGGGAGAGCGATCCGCTTTTTGCCGGATAAATAGTTACCCGTAATCGATGCCTTGGATTTGAGGACATCATTCAGAGATCCGGCGACCACCACCTCACCGCCATACTCACCGGCACGCGGACCTATATCAACTATATAGTCGGCTGACCTAATCATATCTTCGTCATGTTCAACGACTATAACCGTATTGCCAAGATCCCGTAAGCGCACTAAAGTAGTGATGAGTTTGTGGTTATCCCGCTGATGAAGTCCTATCGAAGGTTCGTCCAATACATAGAGCACCCCTACGAGCCCGCTACCGATCTGAGATGCCAAACGAATTCTCTGGGCTTCCCCACCGGCCAAAGTTGTAGCCGAACGTGACAAGCTGAGATAGTCAAGACCTACATCAATTAAGAATTGAAGTCTTGATGTAATTTCTTTCAGAAGTCGCTCAGAAATAAACTTATCTCTTTCATCCAATATAAATGCGGAAATCTTATCGATAGTTTCTTGGATAGATATGGAGGAAAGGTCCGCTATGTTGATAGCGTCAACTGTGACTGCTAAAGATTCTGCAGACAATCTTGACCCATTGCACGTTGCACAAGGTATTTCCCTCATGTAACTTTCAATTTGCTCTCTTTGTCTGTCTGAGTCTACTTCCTGATGCCTACGCCGTAGCCATGGTATAATGCCTTCAAAACGTGCATCGAAATGCCTGGTACCTCCAAAACGACTTTTGAATGTAATATTTACACGCTTGTTGTCGCCCATGCCGTATAAAATAATATTTTTTTGATCGTTCGTCAGTTTTGCCCAACTTTTATTCATCGGTATACCGGCAAGATCGCAAATAGACTTGAGTAGCTGAGTAAAATAATTATTTTGAGAATTGGCCCAAGGCCCTATTACTCCCTCACCGAGAGTCAATTCCGGATCTGAAATTATCAAATCCGGGTCTACTTCATAGATTGTTCCCAGTCCGCTGCAGTGCTTACATGCGCCGTATGGTGAATTGAAGGAAAAACTCCTTGGTGTGACTTCAGAAATGGAAATTTGACAATACGGGCATGCAAAATTTTCAGAAAAAACCAGGATCTCTTCATCTTTTGCCGCGTCCTCTTGGATATGTTTATCTCCTGCAACCGGCTTGTCCTGTGGCTTTTCATTTATGGTCGTTGTTGTCTTTGTATCCGGTAACAGCAGAATTTCCACATTGCCGTCGGCCAATTTGAACGCAGTTTCCAAAGAATCCGTCAACCGTCTCAAAATATTATCACGGCGGATCAAACGATCAATTACGACTTGTATATAGTGCTGCTCGTAGCGGCCAAGATCAATTTGTTTTCTGTCTTTTAAATCATATTCAATCCCGTCAATACGGACTCTGGCGTAACCGGATTTAGTCAGAGAATCCAATAACCCTACATATTCTCCCTTCCTCCCCCGCACTACAGGAGCGAGTATGTAGAACCTGGTGCCTTCCGGGAAAGCCATAATCTGATCGGCAATCTGCTGAGGAGATTGCTTTACTATCAGACGGTTACAGTTTGGACAATGCGGCTTGCCTATCCTGGCATAAAGGAGTCGGAGATAGTCATAAATCTCCGTAACCGTTCCGACCGTGGATCTGGGGTTATGTGAAGTAGATTTTTGGTCTATCGCTATGGCCGGAGACAGCCCTTCGATAAAATCTACGTCGGGCTTATCCATCTGCCCTAAGAATTGCCTGGCATATGATGACAAAGATTCCACATAACGCCTTTGTCCTTCGGCATAAATAGTGTCAAACGCCAACGAAGATTTACCTGATCCTGAGAGACCGGTAAAGACGATCAATTTATTTCTCGGTATCTCCAAAGAAATACTTTTTAGATTATGCTCTCTGGCACCTTTTATTACTATCGAGTCCGACATCGTATCCTTAGATTACAAAAAGTTTTGCTGATCATGTCCAAGAAGATATTATTTAAACTATAAACGCTTATTTTTATTAGACCTTATCGCCTAAAGCGATACCAAAGACAGCCAACAAAAGCCCTAAACCCAGGCTAAAGATTATGTTCATCACTCCGGCTACATAAGAACGCTTCTCAAACAGCCGCACAGATTCAAAGCTCCAGGTGGAGAAAGTAGTATAAGCCCCGCAAAAACCTATTCCCAGGAAAGCAGTGATCAAGGCAGAAACGTGATTGTGTAAAGATAACCCCGTCAAGAACCCCAATAGGAAAGATCCCGATATATTGATGATATAGGTGCCTGTCAGAAAGTCTCTGCTCCAAACAGGCAATTGTCTCTTTCCGAGACGTGCTGTTATGAGCGAATCCAGCCACATTCTCACAGGGGCGCCGATAGCACCTCCGAGGAGAACCATAAATACAGTCAATGTTATCTCTTTCGTTTATCGTAAATCAATTTAGATTTCTCTTCTAAGATCACCACGACATTCTATTGCCCTTGCAACAGAATGTCGAAATAATTTATGCGAGAGCATCCGGATCGATAGCATAAAATCATTACTCAGGCATCCTGGTATGTTTTGTCCTCGGATTCTTTTGCCCCCAGGTCCGTGGCAATGGCTAAATCCAATTTGTACAGGAACCTGGCCAGATACATACCGAGCAAAGTAACGGCCAAACCGCATAACAAACTCATAAACAAATATAATACCGCTGTCTCATAGTCGTTATATTTTATCAACAGCGAGGCATCCACCATAAAAGTTGAAAAAGTGGTATAAGCTCCGCAAAAGCCGGTGGCGATAAGTGGCCTGACCAAGGTGGAACTTTGAAATCTTTCCAAAACAAGAACCATCACCAAAGACAGCAAGAATGTTCCGGTTATGTTTATTATAAAAGTATTCCAAGGAAAGCCGTTATGTGAAACCGATATCGCATCTTCAATCAAATACCTTGATAAAGCGCCTATTGCTCCTGCAAAAGCTACGATTAGATAGATTAGAGTTTTTTTGGATATTCCCAAAGAACTCTTTGTAAAACCATCGGGTTCTGAGATATCAACATCAACGGGCAGATTATCCCACCCGGAATTATGAATTTGTGCCTTCATGTGAGGATAGTCATTTTCCACAAAATACCTACTTATAGCTTATGATAAATTATTCATGGCAGGTAGGCGCTATTAGTCAAATGACGGTTATCGGCGAGCTCCATCGCCGTAATTCTATACTACAGGATTAAAAATTAGTAATATTCGCTTTTACCAAATTACCTGTCTTGTCAGAGACAAAAAAATATATTAATTTGGAATAAGAAACGTGCTTTTGTCATCAATTTCACGAAAGTAATTATCTTTCTATGAAAATGGAAAATAGTTGGCAAAAGATTTTCTCAAAAATCCGATAGACAAATAACAACTCTAACCTTGTATAGTAATGGTCGGGCTGGGGAGATTTGAACTCCCGACCTCTTGACCCCCAGTCAAGCACGCTAACCAAGCTGCGCCACAGCCCGTTTTCAAGTACAATCATTTGAGAAGGACTTTTAACAAAGACTAATCTACCAACTTATTTATATGCTTATAGCCTATAGCGGCAAAAAATCCACTTATATCAATTTTATTTCATGGCGATACTTATGAAAACCGATCACGCATTTATATAACTTTGCCATTAACATCTAAGGATAGCGTAAAAGATTTATACCGCTGGGTATCAAGGAGGATTTGACAAATGGAAACATCGCTATCCGTTCCAAGCATGACCTGTCAGTAAAAAGATAAGCCAAATAAACCTATATATCAAATACCCCACCGTACCTATGACGAGTAGTTTGAAATGCCATGGCGGAGCAACATTTTCCTCATCGGAAACAGGTTCTGCAGATGCAGTATGTTCTTGTTTTTCGGGTTTTTCCTCAATAGACGATAGCTTGCTCTTCGCAGAATCCTTTTCCTGCGAAGAAGCATTATCCTTTACAGGAAAATCATTTATACTCATTTGATCAGATACCATTTCATGATGCAAATCGTTTAAAACTTATGTGCCTTATGAAGACATGACAACATATTGCATTCGGAAAATGCTGCTTATAATAAAACAGTATTTCCGCACACCTCCGTATGCTCTAAGAACGGATGGTAATTTAATTTTACCGTATTCTCACACGGAACTTAATCGGAGTCGGACCAAAATTGAAATAATTTCTGAGAAATCTTTCTATATATCGTATATATGACGGCTGCAATTGGGCAGAGGTAAATAAAGTGATTGTCGGAGGGTTGATTCCCCCCTGTACCGCATAGAGTATTCTTCCCTTCGCCGGCGGTTGCCCGGCATGGGCCATTTTGATAGCTTCGTTTAGTTTTGCCGTGGGAATACGAACATTATATGCATCGATGGCCGCTTGGATCACAGGTAGCAGCTTGTTTACCCCGAGCCCTGTCTTTGCCGAAATTCTAATTGTCGGAGCATAAGAAAGAAAATATAATTTATCTTTCAATTGACCGTTGGCAGCCAAGCGCTCTTCGGTGGAAAGCAAGTCCCACTTGTTGGCAACTACAACTATGGGAGATCCCGAAGCATCTATACGCTCTGATAAACTTTGCTCTTGGTGGGTAACCCCTTCCGTGGCATCTATCATCAAAAGAACCACATCAGATCTGTCGATAGCAGCCAGAGATCTGACCAGAGAATAATATTCGGCGCCTTCCACGATGTTGGTTTTTCTTCTCATACCGGCCGTGTCGATCAGCCGCAAAGTGGCAAATTCAGTCGTGATCACCGTATCAATGGCGTCTCTGGTAGTGCCGGGCATATCGTGAACAATGCTTCTCTCATCTCCGACCAGAAGATTATACAAAGTGGATTTACCCACGTTGGGTCTGCCCACTATAGCCACAGCCAATTCTGCTTGGCCAGCGGAGGCTACTTCATCATTGTATCTATCGTAAGCGCTGTCAGGATCTGTCTCATCGTTAATATAGTCGGCGGATAGATCAATGTCCATATCCGGAATTTCCAACTCAGAATTCTCTTCTGCCTCATCCACCAACAGATCCTTGATTGGAAGTTGATTTGCATCGACCAAGTTGTCGGCGTACAACTTGTCAAATACCTTTACAACCCGATCCAGAAGGTCTCCTGTACCACGTCCGTGCAAGGCGCTGATTGGAGAGGGGTCGCCGAAACCTACGGCATAGAATTCCAAAGCATTCGCCTCTTGTTTTTGCGAATCAACTTTGTTGGCCACCAAAATTACTTTATCCGAATCCTTGCGCAACGCCTTTATGATATTTTCATCCTCAAAAGTCACCCCTGTTGCCGAGTCCAAGACCAGCAAGACCACATTGGCTTCCTTTACGGCCTTAAAAGACTGTTGGGAAACTTTTTTATCCAACGATGATCCGCCTTCGGCTATCCCGCCTGTGTCGATAAGATTGAGGGTCCTCCCATTCCAAGATGCAGATAGGTATAACCTGTCTCGGGTAACACCGGGCATTTCTTCCACAATGGCAACTCTTTTGCCGACAATCCTGTTGACAAGGGTCGACTTACCCACGTTGGGCCTGCCAACTATCGCCACGGTAATCTCTTTATTCATAACGCTGATGGAATTATTCACTGCCATAACTTTCATTCAAGGCACAATGCCAATATCAACCGCCACACATCACTCTTGCAGTGGCTTCATCCAGTAAGTTTCTCAAAGCGCCTCCCTCTGCCGGAATAATTTCAACTTCAATCGGCAAATCGGCAGGAGTCATCCCGTCTAAAAATCGTCCTTCATTCAAGCAGACGTCGGGTAAAATATATCTGCGCTCCGGGTTGGCTTTTGCCAATGCCCGGGAGAGATCTTCCCCGACCAATAGACCGGTCACGGATGTATTGCCACCGAAGAAGTCGTTATCAACGGCTAAAATATCTATATGATTTTTCTTTATGTCATCAGGCAAATAATTTCTGATGACTTGCTCAAGAACTTTTTTCCCGTAGTAGCTGCTGATTAGTGTAATCGGTAATTGCGACCTATCCCGCTTATAAATCATTTTCTTGGAACGCTTTATTCCAAGTGAAACGCTGACTTTATCTGCTGACACACTATCTTGATCGGCTTTACAGGCGCTGTCAGAGCTTATTTCTGCACAATTTTGATCAGATACCGGCCTGTTGCGAACTGTTTTGGAAAGTTTGATCCCTACAGAAAAATCTTCGCTCAAAGGATCGTCTGTCAGAACCGCTTGTCCAAAAAATAGCTTGTTGTCCTCTTGTCTTGCCTCAGAAGATAAGGATTGATTATTTTTTGGATAGTTTTCCTGAAGAGGTAAAGAACGGTAGCCATAATTCGGGGCTCCGTCAACCGATTGGAAAAAACCTCCTCTGACAGTTGTTGAATTGCTTGATTTCGCTTTGAAACCGTCGATAAATGCCCTTGCCAAACCTATGCCGTTTTCCAATTGGGAAAATCCTTCATAGTAACTAGCCTCGGGAAATTCACGGCCGGCTAACAAATAATATTCATCGGCGGCAAATATCATCCGCCGACCGAGAGCTTGTTGAAAAATTTCCTGCCAGGTTTGGACCGTATCTAAAATATAATTGATTTCATCCAGAGTATGAGCCCTCATCCTCTCTTCCGTGCTGTAGCGGCTGATCCCCAAAGGAACAGCGGCTACAGAAGCAAGTTTGGGATATTCTTCCAAGATGCCGGCCAGCGATTCTTCAAAAATAATACCGTCATTTACGCCGGGGCAAACTACAATCTGTCCGTGGACGACGATATCATTTTCCAATAAAGCTTTGAGAAATCTGAGACTCGTCATCCCTCTTTTATTACGCAGCATTTCCGCCCGCAATTGAGGGTTGGTTGTATGGATGGATACATAAAGCGGTGAGAGATGTTCTTCTACAACTCTTTGAAGATCGGCTTCCGTAAAACGAGTCAGCGTAGTGAAATTTCCATACAAAAATGAAAGACGATAGTCATCGTCTTTGACATACAAGCTCCGCCGCATATTTTTTGGAAGTTGGTAGATAAAGCAAAACTCGCAGTGGTTATCACAGGTACGGATCTTGTCAAAAATAGGAGAGGAGATCTCGATACCAAGTGATTGCCCGGCTAATTTTTCAACGGTGAGTTCAAATACCATATTTCCCCGGCGAAGTTCCATGTCAACCAAAGATTCATCTACGGCAATTTGATATTCGATAATGTCGCGCGGAACAACTCCGTTAATCGTCACAAGCTCATCGCCAGCCATCACGCCGGATAAAGCAGCCGGAGAATCTTCATTTACCTGAACTATTATCGGATAAGACACATAACCAGATTACAGCTAGTAATCTATACATTGTGACAGTACGTAAAATTGTTTTAGCCGAGCCGAGAGGATTCTGTGCCGGCGTAGAGATGGCGATAAAAGCCTTATCATGGATGGTCAGAATATTTGAGCCCCCTATCTACTGCTACCATGAAATCGTCCATAACCGTCTGATAGTTCAAGAATTCGAGAGACAGGGAGTTATATTCGTCAACGATATTGCCGAAGTACCGCCTTATGCTCCGATCATGCTATCGGCTCACGGATCAGCTCCCGAGGTGGAAAAAGAGGCTGCAGACCTGCACAGGATAGCTGTCAACGCCGTCTGTCCATTGGTGACGAAAGTCCACCATGAACTAAAAATAAGGGCCAAGCAAGGATATACAGTTATTTACGTGGGACATCAAGGTCACGAAGAAGCCATAGGAACTATGGCTGTGGCTCCGGAATCGGTACGGCTGGTAGAGCACGAAGCCGATATTCAAAAATTGGATGAAATCACCACCCCGGTCGCCCTGTTGGCCCAGACCACCCTTCCCCACGACGAATGGAAAGGCATTGCTGAAAAAGCCCACGAAAAATTTCCCGATATGTGGACACCGGGAAAATCCGATTTATGTTATGCCACCACCAATAGACAAGCCGCTCTCAAAAACATTGTGGCATTGTGTGATTCAATCATCGTCATAGGATCTGCCAATTCATCAAATACAGTTTCATTGGCCCACGTGGCAGAAGCTGCCGGTTGTAAAAACGTATTCAGAATCGATTCCGCACAGCAATTGCCCACTGACCTAAAAGGTGTGGTAGGGATTACAGCCGGTGCATCGGCACCGGAATGGTTGGTGGAAGAAGTTATTGACATACTGGCACCGACAGAAGGAGTTGAAGTATTCAATACAACCGAAGAAGATGAATATTTTCCGCCTCCGCGAGATTTGCGAGATCTCATCGGGACGATAACTGCAACCCTCCGGATAACTCTCGGAATCAAAGAAAGTCCTGCCTCCCCCATGGGTAACGATAAAAATACCCCAGCCGTTACCATGTTGTTGCGGGGTCAAAAATTACGCAATAGCGCTTGATAAACTTATTTTTATAAGAAAGAACGATTGATACGGCCATAAACTATCAATAATTCTTATTGATAATGTTGCAAACAACAAGTGTCCTCCGGTATTTACCGTGATAGAGATGGAATGAAAATAAACACATTATGACAAAAATAATCGATTCAAACGATCCAGTAGCGCTAAATACAGACTCTTTAAATATTGAAAATACGAAGCAGACCGAAAGAATTTTCAACAACAAGATTCTCAGCTACATATTCGGAGAGCCTCTCACCAAACGTCAGCAACTTAGGATCCTGACCACAGATGAGCTCATAGACTCCTTGGCGATCAAAGAATTCCATGATTTTTACGGTGCAATAAATCTGCCGGAAACAGCGATTGTGATAGCAGCATATAAAGAAGTCGACAATATAGCTCATGTTATATCGACTCTGCCTGAAAAAATAGGCGGCCTCCTGGCAAAAGCTATCGTTGTAACTGACGGAGAAGAAGACGGAACAACCGAAATAGTCCGTTCCATGGGCCATTACGGTGTATCTGCCAGTATCAACCGAGGACAGGGGGCAGCCCTTCGTCTGGGTTATAAAATAGCGGAAACATATGGTGCCAAATATATAATTACCGCCGACGCCGACGGACAAACCGATCCCGGCGATTTTGAAATTATGCTGAAACCTTTGCTGGACGGAGAAGCGGAATTCGTCAACGGCTCAAGACGCTTGGGGACAACGGCCTCAACTGATCCGGTGCGTAATGCCGGAGTTATATTCTTTGGTTATCTGATATCTATGCTGACCGGTACCAAAGTCACCGATACCGCCAACCCCATGCGGGCGATGCCAACCGCGTTATCTCGTCAATTCACCTTGACCGAACACCAATTCCAAGCTTCTGAACTGCTTATTTCTGCAATCATGTCGGGGGCGCGCTTTATGGAACAACCCATCAATATGAAAAGCAGAGCATCCGGTCATTCTAAAAAGGGTGGTAATGTCACATATGCATTAAACTATTCCAGGGTTGTGATACGTACGTTCATTCGGGAACGAAAAAGACTTCTTTTGACCGATACTCCGGCTGAAAGTACCTAATCAAGTCGATTGTTTTGCTTGATCGTATACTTCCTGCAAGCTTGTTTTGATCAATTGTGACAATTGCGATATCTGTGTCCTCGATGCCCTGTTTGCTCCTTCCGATAAAAATTCTTTGGAATCAATCGGCTTGCCTATGACCATCGTAACTTTATGCCTTCTTGGAAATTTTGCATGCCTCGGCATAGCAAGATCGCTGCCACCGATACCGACAGGTACAATAACGGCTTTTGACTTCAGGGCAATATAGGCCGTACCGTCTTTTATCTCCTGTATTTCTTCGCCTTCGCAACGCGTGCCTTCCGGGAATAACACCAAAGGTTCTTCTGTGGTCAGTACTTTCAGAGAGGTTTCCAGCGATTCACGATCAGGTGCATCTCTCCTCACGGCAAAAGAGCCCAAGTATTCCAATGCTTTACCTATAAATTTGAATCGCCAAACTTCGCCTTTGATCAGAAATCTCAATCTCTTGCGGGAGATACGGGCCACAATCATCCAGTCGATATATGACCTATGGACAGGGGCGATAATGAGCGGACCACTTTGAGGGATGTTCTCTTTCCCGTAGATCGGCCCGGGGAACATTATTTTTTGAATCAGCAAAATACTATAACGGAAGATGTTATAAGCGACTCTTCGTAGCCAGTTTACAGAATTATTCTTTGACAATTTAACTTAATTCCTTTTGTAGCAGCTTGTGGCTTATTCGTAAATTTATATTTTATTTGGAATACAATTGACTGATTATATAATCGACTATCTCTTCGATCGTTTTCGTCCCGGTATCTATAACTATGGCATCTTCTGCGATAACCAACGGAGAATGTTTTCTGCTTTGGTCAATCAAATCTCTGGACACGATCAATCTGGTTTGCTCTTCCAGCTCAGACTGGATATCGGGTTGACCATTATCATTGCTTCCGATATATGCGGATCGTTCTTCAACACAATTTGCCTCCGGAAAAATAGTGTTCTCAGAAACAGTATTTTTAGCCAGATTTTCATGAGACGGTCCTGGAGAAGAATTTTCCTCTGCTTTTTTAGATGATATCTGTTCAACCCGTCTTGTCGATCGGATGGCATCGGAAGCTGTCAAATATATTTTCAGATCGGCACTCGGTAAGACCACACTTGCGATATCCCTGCCTTCAACTACCCCGCCCCGGTGCTTTAGAACCCATTCCCGTTGTCTGGCAACCAATTCTTCCCTGACTTTACCATGGGAAGCAACCACAGAAACAGCTTCGTCAACCTTAGCGGATCTCAGGGGATCAGTCACGTCTCTCCCGTTTAGAAACCAACGGCCGTTATCGTTGCTTTCGAGTTCCATTGTCGCAGCAATCCCATAAACGCTATTTTCGTCTCCGGGATCTAATCGGTTTTCAATGGCCAAAAGAGTAACAGCCCGATACATCGCTCCCGTATCAAGTGCTTCTTTGCCAAGTCTTTTAGCTACTTCTCTGGCTATGGTTGATTTTCCAGAACCTGACAACCCGTCTATAGCAACGGTAATATCCATATTCTTCGTATTGTTATCCCCATCGGTGTTATCTGAAATAATATCTTCCAAAGTCCTCATCTCCGACATATATCTTCCGGCAATAGTAATTCTTCTTATCTCAGCGGTGATGCTCCAGATCTTTGATGGCTTCTAAAAATCCGGGCCAACTGGTGTCCACGGCATCAAAATCATCTATTTCCAATTGGGAAGTACCATAGTTCTTGGAAGAATTTTTTATCTTGGTTTCATTACAGGATGCCATCGTGGCGACAGAAAACGCCATCGCTATCCTGTGATCGTGATAGCTACGGCATTGAATTGTTTCACCGGTAAGCAGCTTTTTGGGAACAACACCCTTGCCGTTTATGACAAGGCTGTCCCCGTCCAACTTAGCATCGACGCCTAGATTGGCAAGTCCTTCTTGCGTGGCAACCAAGCGGTCGCTCTCTTTCGCCCTGAGTTCGGATGCATCGATAAATCTGGTTTCACCGAGCGCATAAGCGGCGGCAACTGCCAGAATGGGCACCTCATCAATAGCGTCTGCCAGCAGTTGTCCGGAAACAAAAGTGCCGCTCAGGTTACTGTGTCTCACTAAAATATCAGCTGCATGGTTTTCACGGTAAGAAACGTTGATATCAGCACCCATGGCAATCAGGACCTTTATAAAACCGTCCCGACCGGGCCCCAGGTAAACATTCTCTATTTCCACTTCGCTGCCTTCTATTATCAAGGCGGCCACAACTACAAATGCTGCCTGTGAAGGATCTTTGGCAACGTCCATTTCAAAGGGTGGAACAGTGCAGGCTTCTATCGTCACCTCCAGAGAAGACCCAGAGCTTTCTAACTTGACAGGCAGTCCAAGGGCGGCACACATCTCTTCCGTGTGGCGTCTTGTGGCTATTTTTTCAAAAACTTTGGTAGATCCTGTGGCACCCATTCCGGCCAGAATAACGGCACTTTTTACTTGAGCGCTTGGAATTGGCGGAGAATAGCTGATTGCTTTGAGGTTGCCGCCTCTGATGACAAGCGGCGCCAGCGTGGAGTTACGGCGGCCCTCTATCGTCGCCCCCATCTCAGATAGCGGCTCCACTATTCTAGCCATAGGACGTTTACGGATGGATTGGTCACCTGTCAGAATCGATAAGAAATCAAACCGAGACAATACACCTGCCAATAGTCTAAGCCCTGTGCCGGAATTGCCCATGTCAAGAGGATTTTCTGGCTCTGTGATATTTGACAACCCGCCATAGACCCTAAGACATTCGTCTTTGGGAGTACCTGCCTGCAAGACAGATTTATCCGTTTCGTCCTTGACCTCGATACCGAGTTGTTGAATGGCTAATTTTGTCCTATTTACATCGTCGCCGTTGGAGAGGCCCCTGATCAAAGATGTACCTTCGCCCAACATGGCAAAAATAAGCATTCTGTGAGAAATGGACTTATCTCCCGGTATGTTTGCCTTGCCTTTGAGCGGAGCGGCTGACGTAATAATTTTACCGGTCATAGCTTTCCTTTATATTGAGTGCGTATCCTTTAGCGGACAATAAGTTTTCTGTTCGTGTAACATCTGTCCTGTCGATGACCATTATAAGTATGCCGTTAGCAAATTCACCGGAATGAACTATTTCCAAATTGTAGAGGTTGATGCCCTCACTTCCCAAACAAGTAGTAATTTCTGCCAAGACCCCCGGTTTATCAGGAATCATAATAGCAACTTCCACTAATTCATCTGAGGCCAAAGCACGTTGCGGTAGATTGCGCCGGGCTTTTTGTGCCCTTTGCAACAGATCGTAGAGATCTGATCTATTTCTCTCTGCGATCAATAAACGCACGGCATCCAATCTTTCGACAAGCGATTCCAGGGTTGCCATGACTTCCTCTCCGTTATTTAACAGAACGTCAGGCCATATTTCCGGATCTCCCGCAGAAATCCTGGTCATATCACGAAAACCACCGGCGGCCAAACGCAGTAAAGCGGCCTCGGTAAAAGATTGTTCTTGAGCCAAAAGCATGAGATTGGCGGCTATCAAATGGGGAACGTGTGAGACGGTGGCAACCAAGCGGTCGTGACGATCCGGTTCAAGCGAGACGACTTCAGCATCCATCTGGCGAATCAAAGCCGAAAGTGCAGTGAAGGCATCCTGGTTTGTAGATCCGGTAGGCGTCAATACCCAACTGGCACCGACAAAAAGTTTGGGGTCGGCTCCCAGGGGACCAAGACGTTCGGAGCCAGCCATAGGATGTCCGCCGATAAAGTACGGATGGTCGATCTCTGCCACAATCGGTGCTTTAATACCGGCGACATCGGTTAGGATCATCTGCGGATTTAAATCACCTTTTGCTGCATCTCTTTGCTCGATGAGAGAAGCGAAAGCATCGTCATAAGCTATATCTTGCATTAAGATAATTTTTGCTATCGGGACTATCTTGGCTACAGGTACGGCGATAAATGTAACGTCCGCGGAAAGATTGAGACCGACCGTGTCAATCGCACCTATTTCATTGGCTGTGATTGTCCTTTCCGGATCTATGTCATAGCCGGTAACTGCATACCCGTTTTTTTTTAAGGCAAAACCTATCGAAGTACCGATTAGGCCCAGTCCGATAATCTGTATATTTTGTATTTCTTTTATGCTTATATGTTTCATATATTATCTGCCGTATAAAAATAGTTTGTTATTCTTGTCCGGTGCGGACTCAGCATACCTAGGAGGCAATATCAGGGCGTAACGCAACGGCGTCATGAAGATAGATATGGGTTATTTCAGCTTTCGATGCCTCCGAGTAGCAATTTATCAGCAATCTGATGCATAAGGGCGTGGATCCTCTGACGTTTTGTTCCGAAGCTCCCAGCAAAGGTGTGTCTTGAAAACCTATCTCTCTGACTGCTGCCGCGGGAAAAGCCGACGTGATGTCGTTTGTAGTAGTGAAGATAATGCTTACAATATCATCTTCCGACAAAGAATTCCTTTTCAACACTTCTAAAAGAAGTTCTTGAGTCTTAAAAAGAACCTCCTCTTTACTGTCTTCGACTAAGGTGGTGGCACCCCTGATTGCCCTTAGAAATTTACTCATTATCGTGTGAGCTTAGCGCGTTTTGGCGAATTGGATGAAGCATATGACAACAAACGGATCTCTTCCGATGAGAGTATTCTCCAAGTTCCCGGCGAAAGCTGCTGATCTCTGATGGGGCCTATGCGCGTTCTGACAAGCCTTTTCACCGGATAGCCAACTTCGGCAAACATTTTGCGTACCTGTCTGTTTCTCCCTTCACAAATAATGATTTTCACCAGCATCGGAGATATATGGCCCACCTTGGCCGGAGCCGTTATTACCCCAGGTTCTATTTCGACACCCTCCCGTAAGCGCCTGAGAGCAAGTTTGCTGGGGTCTTTAAAGGTACGCACCAAATACTCTTTCTCCACTCCGCTACTTGGATGGGTAAGCAAATTGGCCAAAGTGCCATCGTTGGTAAAAATGATTAAACCCTCCGTGTCATAGTCGAGCCTTCCGACGGAAAAGACCCGCGGAAAAGGCGGTAAAAGATCGATCAACAGGGGGCGGTTCTCGGGGTCATCTGCGGTGACTATCGTTCCTGCCGGCTTATTTACCAAATAATAAACCAAATCCGGTTCGATTGAAACCGGTATATTGTCCACTTCTACCACATCGCGCAAAGGGTCTACTCTGCAACCCAAATCAACTATCGAACCGTTGACGCTGACACGACAAGAAGCTATCAGCTCTTCACAAACACGCCGTGAACCAAAGCCTAAGCGTGCAAGTACTTTTTGCAACCTAATCCCTTGTTTATCTGTCTCCATAGCCATCAATCATTTCAATCCGTATTCTCGGTAATAAAACAGCTGCCAAGCCGGGCTTACATCTCTCAATATTACCCTCGATATCGGTTTTTCTAACAGAGGTCACGGCTTATCCCGCAATACGTGCTCCAATGCTTCCACCGTAGCCACATCCGGTACATATTCTTCCAGTGGAGGCAGATCGTTGATCTCATTCAAACCAAGTCTTTCTAAAAATATGGCTGTCGTCCCAAAAAGAATGGCTTGCCCCGGTCCGCTGTCTTTGGCTACCTCTTGAATCAAACCTTTCTGGATGAGGACACGCACTACCCTATCTACGTTGACCCCGCGAATGGTTGCTATTTGTGCCCTGGAAATAGGTTGTTTATAGGCGATAATAGCCAATGTTTCCATCGCCGCGGGAGAAAGCTTTTGCGGCATATCCTGAATGATAAACCGCTCCACGTAGTCGCGATAGTTGGCAACACTTTGATATCGGTATCCGCCCGCTATTTTCACCAATTCAAACCCTCTGCCAGAAGTTTCATATTCCCTGGCAAGCCGGTCGCATACTTCATCGACGGCCTCTGTCGTTGTCTCCAGCAATTCTGCCAGTAAGGAAGGTAGAACAGGTTCGGTGGCAACCATTAAAATTGCCTCAACGGCCCCCGGATCGATTATTGATTCCATCTTCTGAGATTCGTAGTTTTCGTCTGATTGTCGGAAGCCATCCTCTAGATAATCTTCGTCGGTATCTGCATTCGCCGGATAGGTTGCATCCGGATCGAGAGATGTACTTGCCAAAACGTCAGCGTGTAAAACAGCCCGATTATCTATCCCGTATTCTTCGAAATTTGGCGAAGCGTCAATATTTTCAAACCACTGTTTGTCGTCAAAAATGTCATATGGAGATTGCCCGTCGAAAAAACCATCGCCTAAAATGGCCGAGACGCCGTCTTCATCAAAAGAAGAGTCGCTACTACCTCTGTCCGGTAATGTCTCATCATATCCGGCATCAGGTTTCGTAACGGAAATACGATTCTTACCCGTTTCTGTTTCATCATCTATTTTGCCGTCGAAACCGGCAGCTTCTTCATCAGGATTTTCTACCATTGGTTCTCCATAAGATACGGTTGTGAATACATAACATTTCTAATGCTGTCATATTTTCTTTGGACAAGAACTAACTCCGAGCTTTATTGAACGCGTCAAACCATTTGCTCCCATAAGTTTATTGCCTGCAAGAACTTTTCGTCGGCATTAATAATTTATAAACTTAAACTGGCTTTGAGGTCGGATTGGCAACAATCGCTGATCGCAGCTAATCAAATTCTCTTCCTAAATTGATAATATCAATACTTTCCAAATTGTCTATATCGACAAGCAACCTGACTTCAATAGATCCAAAACAGTCTTTTTGCAAGATATCCACTATCCCCTGTTTATATAATTCCAAAATTCCCAAAAAAGACGCTACAACAAACGCCGGTGATCGAGAATATGAAATTAACTCAGCGAAAGTAGTTTTGCCGGTAACTTGTAACTGTGATAATACTAAATCGATGGTTTCAGCAACGCTGATTTCGTCATCGATGATGTGTACTGTGGAAATCTCATCGGCATCATCTTTGGGTGCCAGTCCTCTCTTGGCAGATCTCCAAATATCAAGCGGTGTCACTTTCGCCAAAGGGTCAGGGCTGCATCCCTCAAATCGTTCGTCCGGGCCGTAAAGCCTGGGGTAAGATTGCTCGGCTTGAGCTTCCAAAAATGTCAATGCCTCTGCCGTGCCGGCGAACATCCGGCATTCCAACAATCTGGCCAGCAAATAGTCTCTGGCTTCAAAAAGAGACAATTCTTCGTCGATATCTATATCGTCTTGACCTGGAAGGAGACGTCTGCATTTCAGCTCAACCAAGGTGGCTGCTATCAATAAAAATTCTGTTGCAACCTCCAGATTGAGGTGCTCCATTTTTTCAAGTTCGCTCAGATAACCGTCTACGATAGTGGTGAGAGAAAGTTCGTAAAGGTCAACTTCCTGCGCTGTAATCAATTGAAGCAGAAGATCAAACGGTCCGTTATAGATGTCGACATGAACTTCATAGGCCATCTTAATAAATTAGTCGCTCTTTGGGCAAAATAAAGATAAATAATATCTTTTTGCTAAGGATAACTCTTATTTGCCAAGAGCAGACCCTGGTTATTTATCAACCGATACAGAAGTACAACATAGGGTATTTGACATCTGCCTCATAATTTTGCTTCTTAGCCTATAGCACATTGAGATATCGCTAGTATTATGACATGGCAAAAGTACTCTCGGCTATCCAGCCTTCCGGTGATATACATCTTGGCAATTATCTCGGTGCTGTCAAGCAGTGGGTATCTTCCCAAGAGAAAAATGACACTTACTTTTTTATCGTGGATCTCCATGCCCTTACACTGGACATATCACCCGACAAGCTGAGAACAAGTACCCTAAAAACTGCCATGTCTCTTTTGGCGGCAGGCATCGACCCTGAAAAATGTACCTTCTTTATCCAAAGCCATGTTCCGGAACATACCGGATTGACATGGCTGCTTGAATGCACCGCCTCATACGGCGAGTTGCTAAGGATGACACAATTCAAGGACAAGGGGAAAGGTCAGGATTTTGTCAGAGCCGGACTTCTCACTTATCCCGTTTTGATGGCATCCGATATATTGCTCTATGATATCGACTTTGTTCCCGTAGGAGACGATCAGCGACAGCACCTCGAGTTGGCCAGAAACCTGGCGATGCGCTTTAACAATCGTTACGGCGAGACTTTCGTTATTCCGGAGGCTAAGATCCCCGAACTTGGGGCAAGAATCATGGACTTGCAAACACCTACGGCCAAAATGTCCAAATCGACGGCAACACCCCTTGGGACGATAGGCATTTTTGACGCACCCGAGGAAATAGAGAAAAAAATCAAGAGAGCCGTAACGGATTCCAATACGTCAATTATGTACGACAGGGTTGAGTACCCCGGGGCGTCGAATTTACTTGAAATTTTAGGCGCTATCTTGGGTAAGGACCCCGATAGGCTTGCCGGGGAATTTTCCGGTTACGGACAACTGAAAAAAACTGTTGCCGAAGCGGTAGTTGAAGAGCTGAAACCGATTCAGATCAGATATAAAGAGATGTTGCAAAACAGAGATTATGTTGTTTCAATGTTGCAGGTAGGCTCGAAAAAAGCACGGGTAACTGCCGCTCAAACACTAAAACGTGCTCAACGTGCCATTGGGTTATTTGATGTTTCTGCCGATTTCACCGATCCCCAGACATCTGTCTTACCAACAGAAGATAAACCCCGATGACTGAACGAAATCTGATCTGCAACAGGCTTTTCTCTTACCATATACTTTGAGCAATATCATCTGCAAATTTGCTTCGAATAACCTCCATAGAGCCATGCTTTCCGTAGTGCAAGCGTCTTTATTGCAAAACTTAGGTGCAGATTATAAGCAAGTCTTTCATGATTTTACAGCCAAGCCAGATATCTTTCGGTATCAGTTGAGGCCCACGATATTTGCCCAGTAAGTGAGGGCGTGTGTTTCTATTGAACTCAGGAAACTCGGAAACAAAAATACGACAGCAAGAACAAACACCATTGAAAACATTCTTATGCGGTAATAGCCCGGCAACATCTCAGGCGGCAGAACCCTTTCCAAAATTGCAGATCCGTCCAGAGGCGGTATCGGCAGCAGGTTAAAACAAGCCAGCAATACATTTACTTCCCCAAAAAGAAACAAAAACAAGTACGGTATAGGCCAGTTGTCCATCGGTAAGTATGCAAGTTGCGAGCCCATTACCATTTTGAAAGCAAAACCTGCGATCAGAGCAAGAATTATATTCGTCACCGGGCCGGCGAGCGCCACGAGCACTGCTTGGTTTCTTGGATGGCGCAGCTTATTGAGGGAAATCGGTACCGGCTTGGCCCAGCCGAAAGCAAGACCGGTTGTCAAAATCATAAATATCGGCACTATAATCGATCCGAATAAATCAATATGTCGGAGAGGATTTAAAGTCAACCTTTTTGCTTTTTTTGCCGTATCGTCTCCACATAAATAGGCGACAAAACCGTGAGATACTTCATGAAACACTATTGCGATAATCAAGCCAACAAAATATACTACATCGAATTTGCTAAGCGAATGGTGCTTGATAATCTCGTAAATAATCACAATACCTGCGATAATAGCTACCAGCACCCATGGTCCGTGCCTGTTGAGATCCGCTTTCCAGGCATTTATTTTTTCTTGAAATTTCACAATAAACTATTTACCGATCTTTTTGCTGTTCTCCGACGCACACGTAATACAGTACTTCACCGCCGGCAGTGCTTCAAGCCGTGAAGGAGAGATTGTATTGCCGCACCCTTGACAGATTCCATAGGTACCATTTTCCATCCTGGCTAGAGCATCTTTTACATCAAGCAGTGCTGAACGCAATTCACCCACCATGCTTTCTGTTTCGCTCTTTTCAGCCGACACCTGACTTGAATCGGCAAAATTTGAGTCGTATTCCAAGCCTGTACCGCCTATATCGCTATAGCCGATTTCTCCCAGCTTAGACAACAGAGAGGCTGCTTCTTGTTCCAGCAAGGTTCGATAGTCAAATTCCTCATCATCTGTCCGGCTCATTTTGTATATCATAGTTGATCTGCCTTGGTAATTGGTTGATATCGTAAGATACTATGCCAAAATAAAACCATGATGCACCATAAACGAATATCACTCGTATCCAATTTCGCTAACCCGAAGTTCACCCCACTATTTCAACAGATATTATCATTTATCAGGTAGTTTATGTTTTTAGCGGTAAGGATCTCTGCCTACATATAGCCAAGTGTCGGTGAAACGCCAAGAAGTTCGAATGCCCGTG
>Ga0207433_10002772_pt1 | contig 35009 bp, 47 predicted proteins | sample YelNatPaOPGAMG01_FD_187559 | JGI IMG/M metagenome (GOLD analysis project Ga0207433, IMG submission 187559) | Hot spring thermophilic microbial communities from Obsidian Pool, Yellowstone National Park, USA - OP-RAMG-01 (SPAdes) (version 3) | ecosystem: Environmental > Aquatic > Thermal springs... | reverse complement strand
GAGTTATCTATGATAATGTAAGGAAGTATGCACGTTTTCTCATTTCATGCAACTTTGATGAACTGTTAGTTATAGGAAGTTTTGCCCTTCTTGGCGGAATATTCTCGCCGGAACTGTTTCCGCTGCCACTTTTGCCAGCAATGATATTGTGGATTAACCTTGTTACAGATGGTGCTCCAGCGGTAGCCCTAGCAACAGATCCACCAGACGTTGACGTTATGGATAGACCACCACGCAAACCTGAGGAAGGCATCCTTCATGGAATGGGAGCGTTTATAATAGCCTCATTCATACTTCAAGCCACTGGAACGATACTTGTCTTCTGCTTGGAATATTATGTTTGGCCATCCCACCCATGGATTCGCCCCGACGGGACTATTGATGAAGTAGCAAGGCAGCTTACTTATCGAGAAGCTACCACAACAGCCTTCGTGCAGGCAGCACTGTTCGAGCTCTTTGTCGTTTGGAACTGCCGCTCAGAGAAGCGAAGCGTTTGGAGAATGGGTAGAAAAGCCTTTGAAAACAAGTTCTTTGTCATAGCGGATTTAGCATCTGTAGCGTTAACCCTTGGAATAACTTATATACCAATAACACAGCAGTTGTTCCATTTGACAGGCCTAAGCCTAACAGACCTCGCATATGTTGCTGGAGTGGCTAGCTGGGGACTTTTAATATTCCCGGAAATTTTCATGGGCAGAAAGGTTTGGAAGTGGGAATAGCAAAGGGGCTAAAACCTTTACGGGTATATGCGTGTCAGCGTTCTCGGGAAAGGTATTGTTTCGCGTATGTGCTTTAATTTGCAAATCCACATGACTGTACGCTCTATTCCAAGCCCAAACCCTGAATGTGGCACTGAGCCATATCGTCGCAGGTCCAAATACCATTCGTAGGCTTGTTTTGGCAAGCCGAACTCTTCTATGCGTTTTTCTAAAAGCTTTAAGTCGTGGATGCGTTGGCTTCCGCCAATAATTTCGCCGTAGCCTTCAGGCGCCATTAGATCGGCGCATAAAACGACTTCCGGGTTTTCTGGGTCTGGCTGCATGTAAAAGGCTTTAGCCTTAGCCGGGTATCTGTGGACGAAGACGGGTTTTTCAAACTGGAGGGAAATGTATCGTTCATGGGGCGCCCCGAGGTCTTCGCCCCACTCGATTTGAAAGCCAGCCCTCTGCAGCATGTCTATGGCTTCAGTGTAGCTTATCCTTTCGAAGGGCGGCTCAACCTTCAAAAGCGGCTTAACGTCCCGCTTCAATGTTTCAAGTTCTCTTCTACGTTTCTCCAGCACCGTCTTAACAATGTAGGTCACCATCTCCTCTTGAACCTTCAAGTTTTCCTCAAATTCGCAGAAAGCCATCTCGGGCTCAACCATCCAAAACTCTGTAAGATGACGCGGCGTCTTAGACTTCTCCGCCCGGAAGGTTGGCCCAAAACAGTAGACTTTTCCAAAGGCTGCTATTGTCGCCTCGACATAGAGCTGGCCGCTTTGGGTTAAGTAGGCTTTTTCTCCAAAATACGGCACTTCGAAAAGAGTTGTTGTTCCCTCAACGGCGGCGGGTGTGAATATTGGCGCATCTGTCAGAACGAATCCTCTGCTGTCCAAAAAGTCTCTGCAAGCCTTGATTACTTCGGCTCTAATCCTCAATATGGCGGTTTGCCGAGGGCTTCTAATCCATAACTGACGATGGTTCATGAGAAAGTCTATACCGTGCTCTTTCTTAGCCAGCGGATAATCCCGCTCTGCTAAGTGCACAACTTGCAGGTCTTTAACGCGCACTTCGTAGCCTCCAGGAGCCCTTTTGTCCTCTTTCACCACCCCCCTAATAATAATGGAGGATTCCTGGGTGAGCTCATCTGCAGCTTTAAAGACTTCTTCGCCGACCTCACTTCTGTGGATTGTGGCTTGTATGAAGCCTGTCCCATCCCTAACTATTAGGAATTGGACGCCGCCGCTTGAACGTTTGTTGACAAGCCAGCCCTTTATTTCAACGTTGCACTCAGTGAGTTTTCCATCTAAAATGTCGCTTACGCTCATCAACCTTCACCTTCTTCAAAACCGCCTCGATAAACAATGGTTTGTTGGACAAAATTGCAGTGGGGTTTAGGCCACGTTAAAGTGTTCACCTTGCACTTTTATCCCAGATAACATAAGCTTTTCATGTTTTAAACGTTTTGGCTTTCAAACTTCACAACCCTTAAATCCAAAAACTTTGCATCTACTTGATTAAACAATGCCGCCGAACAGCGGAAGACTTAAAGCACTAAAAATTTCAGCATTAGCTATCACAAGCGTTGTTTTGGTAGAGTTCACGTTGGGCTTCGCCGTCGGCAGCCTAGCCATCATAAGCGACGGAGCCCACGCACTTTTAGACGCTGTTTCAATGTTTATCCTCTTAATTGCCACAAAAGTCTCGTTAAAGCCGTCTGACGAAGAACACATGTATGGCCATGAAAAAATCGAATCGCTTGGCGGGCTCGTAGGTGGCCTAATTCTTTTCGCCACGGCTTTAATTCTCATTGCGCGAGCCTTACAAAGAATATTTCAAGGTGAAGTTTCAATCGTGCATGGATTGGAGTTTGCTGGTTTCATAGCAATAGCATACACTTTATGCATAGATATTTTAAGGATAAGCCTCCTACACAAGGCTGACGGGGAAAGCACAACGGTTAAAGCTGGTTTTTACCATTCAGTGGCGGATTTAGGTTCAACACTTGTAGCTCTTTTTGGCTTTGGAATGGCAACCCTCGGCTTCCCGTTGTTTGACGCTTTGGCGTCCATTGTCCTAAGCGGGGCCATCGGCTACCTAAGCATTAAACTGGTTAAAACAAGCGGAATGGAACTAAGCGACGCAGTGCCAAAACACATTACCAAAAAAATTAGGGACACCATTGCAAGCACAGAAAATGTCTCCAAAATCACCAGCCTAAAGGCTAGAAAGGCGGGCGCAAAAACTTTTGTGGAAACCACAATTCAAGTTCCAGACTACATGAGCTTGAAAGACGCTCATGAAGTAGCTTCAAATGTTGAAGAAAACCTGAAACAACTTTTGGGCGATGCCCACGTTGTTGTTCACGTGGAGCCTCTAGAGATGGAGATGATGACGGAAGAGCTTGTGGAGAATATGGTCAAAGAAATTGAAGGCATAAGAGACGTTCACGAGGTAGATGTCGTTTATGCTCACGGCAAGGTAAACATAACCCTTCATGCCAGTGTAGATCCCAAGTTGTCGGTGCATGAGGCTCATGAGCTTGCGGAGAAAATCGAACGTAGCATAAGCCAGAGGATCCAGAATATTGGAAACATAACAGTTCACGTTGAACCCTACAACTCAACGGTTAGGAAGGGTTCCACGGCTAATGAAAAGGAAATTCAGCAGATCATCCATAAACTGGCTGAAAGAATCCAACAAGCCATAATGGTAAAGCGCGTCGTCACTTATGTAGCTGGAGGGAAACGCTACATAAACATTGACTGCTGTTTCGCTGGAAAAATTTCAGTTGAAGAAGCGCATAAAATTGCATCAAAAATCGAAAACGATGTAAAACAGAGATTTGCAAAAACAGTTGTAACAGTTCACGTTGAACCAGAATGAGGCTGTTAAAGCGCACTTCCAGCGATAAAGGCAAGCAAACCCGTCAAAAACCAGCCCAAAACTTGATTTTTCACTTTTTTGGCGTTTTCTCGATTGCAGTCTTTCAAAAGCTTTACTGAAGATGTTATAAGGCCTATGTTGGTTATGGCCACCAGTGGAATAAACCAAAATGAGACCAGGCTTAAGATGGGCGGGATAGGCGTTAAAGCCACGGCGAGAATATAAAAGAGAACGGCGACTTTTGCCGCTTTAAGTTCTCCATAAAGGACCGCCAAAGTCTTTACATTTCGCGCTTTATCCCCCTGAACATCCACTATTCCCTTGGTTATTTCCCTACCTGTGTTTGAAAGGAACACCATTGAAACAAAAATCAAGCTATTCGCTCTTATGGTGCCAACCGTGGCTAAACTCCCATAAATGAAGGGGGCAGATACACATGCACTCACTAAAAGGTTTCCCGGAAAACCCGTCTTCTTTCCAAAAGTGGCGTAAATCACTGAAATAAGCCAGAAAAATGCTGCGGTTAAAAAGCATTGAAGCGTCGCCGTCTTGCTTGTTAAAAACCCCGCCGTCAAGCCTAAAAAAGTCAATATTGCAGCGTAAAACAGTGCGTTTCTGGGTTTTATCAAGCCGCTTGGAATGGGCCGTGAGGGCTCGTTTATTGCATCTATTTCTCGGTCATAATAGTCGTTTATAACCATTGAGGCAGCGGTCAACAGAAAACCTGTAAGAAAACCAAAAAACAAGTTTTGCTGATAATTGCCACAGATAACGCTTACATCGGCAAGAACTGCCCCTACGATTACCGCAATTCCCATCATAATACAATTTATGGGTCGTATTAAGCGTATGTAGCCGACAAGCTGTTTAGCGTCCAAGCCTCATCCCCTAGTGCTTTACTGTTAAGCCTTAAACCATTTGAATATGAGGTATCGAATTTTTCCCTTTTCTAGGTCAGGTACTGCAATTATGAACCTTTTTCGGACGGTGGTTGCTAACCTGCCAGCCTTAACAATTTCTGTTGCAGTTAATTCAGCTTCTGCCTTTTTCACGGAAACCATGAATGGCGCATGCTCCAATCCAGGGCCGTACTTGTAGACTGCAAAATCGCATCCAAACTTTATGCCAGGGGTTACAACCATCCCCTTTTCACGTAGATCCCGATAAACCGCATATTTCTCATCAAACTCTTCGTACAGCATCCTTGCTTTTTGTCGGAGTTTTTTCAAATTTACTTTTTGTTTGGTGGGGCCTTCATACACTGTTATGATTCCTTTTTCAGCTAGGTATAAACCCTCCATCAAGTCTAGGATTAATGGAACGTTGAATTCTGGAACTTTAGGCTTTGGTATGCCTAAGGGTTTGCCGTAAAACCCCATCTTATAAAGTTCTGATCCTTCTGCCGGATTCCAAACCACCAGAAAGTTTTCTATAAACTCAACTGGTATTTTCTTCGCCATACCTTTATCCTTCACATTATAAACGATATGATGCGGGCTGCTTCCACGGCGTCTTCAGCCTTATCAGCGCATCCTTCCAGAAGTTGCAGTATGTCCCATAAAAGGAGAAGTGCTTGGATTTCAAGTTTGCTGTTCAGAATTTTTATTTCAAGGGTACGGTACAGCTCGTCAACCCGTCTTTCAGCCAATTCAACATCGCTGGCTTTTTCAGTAACCTTTTCTGGACTGTATGAGAGGACCATCATTGTTTCTCTAAGTTTAAGGACTGCTTCAAGGACAGATTCTGAAAGTTTTAGGAGATCCTTCTTTACGTCTGTGGGCATATGCCAATCGTGTTCCATCATTTGTAGGAGACGGAAGGCTATTCCCTCGGAAAAGTCGGCTATTTCATTAGCCAAATTTGTAAATCTCAGAAAATCCTCCCTACTTAGGAGAATGGCACCTATCTCGGCTAGCTCGCTTGAAACAAGACGTCTAGCGTTGTCAACGCTATCTTTACCAGCCCTTATCTCGCTGTAGACTTGTTTTGCTTTCTCCCGATCATTCTTTAGAAAACACTCGATCATCTGGGGGATTTTCCTAGTCAAGTCCACAACCTTTCTTAAGTGTTCTTGACAAACGTTTAATGCCCTCCGCTTGACGCGCTCCTCAGTCTCCGTTGGAAGCACCAAGTGGTTTTCCCGCCCGAAGACACACACTTCTAGGCGATATTATGTAAAGGTGTTAGTGGTTAAAAAGATAGCGAAGGTCACTCTTTTAGAGGTTCGCCCAAATCTTCAAAACTTATCTTGTTACGGAAATATCTGTATAACAGTTCTGGCAAAACGGCGATTTTGTTTCGGACTTGTTTCCAAGTGTCTCTATCTCGAACTGTAACCGTGTCGTCTTTAAGTGTTTGATAGTCTATGGTTATTCCTAACGGTATGCCAGCTTCGTCCGCTCTTGCATACCGTTTCCCAATGGATCCAGCCTCGTCATATTCTGCAACAAAACCCTCGTCAACAAGCAGTTTATATACCTGCATAGCTTTTTCTGGTAGGCCATCTCTGCTGACAAGCGGGTACACTCCCACTTGGATGGGTGCCACATCCCTTGGAAAACTGAGGATAACCCTATCCTCTTTAACGCGGTAAGCGTATTCAAGTGTCACGTAAACAAGTCTATCTAGGCCGAAGCTTGGTTCAACAACATGCGGAATGAACCGTCTCCCCTTCTCGGTAACCCTGCACCTGGTAATTTCTACATGTTCTGGTAGGATCTTGTACTCTCCAAGCATGTAATATCCCTTCCCTTTGAAGGATGCTTCAATTTCTTCTGGAGGCGTTTCTTCCAACATTTCTGCGATTTTTTGTGCTTTATCTTTGAACACGGGGCCGAGTTTGGCCATTAAAGGCTTGACAACGGTTTTTTCTATTTCAATGGGCTTCTCGTATTCTTTAAACACTCTTGTGTCAGCTCCACTATATTGCATGTGCCGTTTCAAATCGTAGTCTGTTCTGTAAGCGTGACCAGAAACCTCAATCCAGCCCCAACGGTCCACATAAACCTCTTGGTCAAAGCTTTGGAGGGAATAGTGGGCGCGTTCCCACGGAAGCTTCTCAATAAAGCGTTGCTTTTCAGCGGGAACCCCCAAATCCATCAGAAGTCTTTTTGCCAGAGCCATGAAAACAGCTTGCCAAGGAATCTTTATAAGCCCCTTTTCAAGAGCTTCCCTAACCGTTACTTCTACGGTTTCTTCTGAGCCGCGGAGTTTGCTTTCAGCCAAAACCAACCGCAAGGTTTCATTTTCAAAATCCTTTAAAAGGTAACAGTTAGGCTCATCTGGGTCGAAGAAGAACTCAATATCCGCTATTGTAAACTCTCTCAGCCTAATCAACCCCTGCCTTGGCGATATTTCATTCCGCAAAGCGTGACCTATTTGCATTGCACCGAATGGAAGTTTTTCCCGTGCAATTTCATGTAAACGTCTAAACTCCACGAAAATGTTTTGCGCAGCTTCTGGGCGTCCATAACCAACAGCCTCTGAATACGGGCCTATTGAAGTTTTAAACATGGTTAAGAAATGTTTTGGTTCTCCGAATTTTCCGCCGCACTCTGGACAGCGGACGTCGGCTTTTTCTATGGCTTCTTTTAACTCTTCTAGGCTGAACTTTTCGACTTCTGTTTCGCTTAGTTGTGTTTTTTCTTGGAGCAGATGGTCTGCTCTGAAGCGTCTCCCGCATTTTAGGCATTCTACCATTGGTTCTTTAAAGTGTTCAACGTGGCCGGAAGCCTCGAAAACCTTGGCTGGCGCTATTATGGGTGCGTCTATTTCTATAATTCCAAGCTTGTTGACGAAGAGTTCTCTAAGTTTTTTCTCAATGTTTTGTTTCAATCTTGCACCTAAAAAACCATAAGTTACAAAACCGCTGACTCCTCCGTAGATTTCGTAGGATTGCCAGAAAAATCCTCTGCGACGGGCTAATTCGTTTATCAATGTGAACTTGTCCGACGTTTGGCTGTTCACGTCGATGTTTCACCCCGCATTGAGCGGCTAAACTTTAAGGTTTTTCCCGATTATAAACGTATAGGGGTTAGTGTTTATGATGAATGTTCAAAATAGAAGAGTCAGCAGTTTAGGCTTTTACTTGATTTATTATTGTTTGGAAACTTGTACGCTTTGTATTTCGCCGTTTTCGTTTAACTCAAATTCTAGCAGTGCCCGGGAAAGCATGTTCTTTTTGCTGTTAAACTCTTGGCCACACTCGCTGCACTCGATGTCTGACTCCATTTCAACAGCATACCAAGAAGCTTCCACGTAGAGGCGCCCACAGTTTGGGCAGCGTAAAACCGCAACGTCTAACCATGCTTTCATTTCGAGTCCTTCAATGTATAATTGCGTAGAGCTTTATAAATTAGTATGCAAATATTGTGAAGACAAGTGGTGCATGCTGTTGTCCGACATAAAAATAGCTTTAGTGGGTGTTGGAAACTGTGCTTCCGCCTTGGTTCAAGGGCTTCAGTACTACAGCAACGTAGTTGATGAAAGCGAATGTTTAGGGCTTCGAAATTTGACTCTTGGAGGTTACCGTCCCAGAGACATTAAAATTGTAGCTGCATTCGATATTGACGGTCGGAAGGTTGGAAAAGATTTGGCAGAGGCCATCTTCGCCCCTCCAAACAGTGTTCCCAAAATTGTTGAAGTGCCTTTTGGAAATGTTACTGTTTCCATGGGGCCTGTTTTGGATGGTGTTGGCGAGTACACTAAGCGAGTGATTGAGGTTAGCAACATGCCCGAGGTGGATGTTGCGCAAGTGCTTAGGAAAAGCGGAGCTGAAATTGTGGTTAATTTGCTCCCCAGCGGCGCTGTAAAGGCTTCCGAGTGGTATGCAGAGCAGTCCCTAAAAGCTGGATGTGCCTTTATAAACGCGACACCAGCCTTTATTGCAAGCAATACTAGCTGGATTAAACGTTTTGAAGAAGCTGGCTTACCCCTAGTAGGCGACGATTTAATTGACCAAGTGGGCGCAACGACAATCCATAAAACTTTGCTGCAATTATTATCTAGACATGGGGTTCGCATAACTGAAACCTATCAGCTTGATGTTGGCGGAGGAACAGAGTCTCTTGATACACTGGAGCGAACCCGCGAACTAAAACGGAAAATTAAAACTGACACTGTGAAGGCTTCCCTGCTCTACGAAGCTGAGGTTGTCGCAGGATCAACAGACTACGTGGATTTCCTTGGGAACAGACGTGACAGTTTCTTCTGGATTAGAGGGTTATATTTCTGCGGCGCCCCCATGCAGATGGATATACGCCTTTCAACTCTCGACGCACCCAACGCAGGCTCGGTTTTATTCGACGTGATAAGGGCTGTAAAGATGGCGTTAGACCGCAAAATGAAGGGGGCAATTGTTCCAATATGTGCTTACGCCTTTAAGCGGCCGCCCAAACTTTATCCGTTGGAGCTTGCTGAAAAAATTTTTGAGGAGTTTGTGTCTCCTAAAAAGAGTTTTGAAGAGCGTAGTGGAGCGGACATTTTTGCAGTTAAACTTTGATGAAAAAGACTTAAGTGAACAGTTAGGCTTCAGTTTCCGAGAAGAACATGGGAAAATTCTTCTAGTCGTTAAAAAGGGCACACCATACTATCATAGGCATGCCTCTAGACTAATTGAGGATGAAGTCCTTCTAGACTTAGAGAATGCGAGAAGAAAACTCGAACAAGTCGGCGATTATGTTGTTTACTCAGTTTACAATTTATGGAAGTCTGTGGATTTCTTCAAAGAATTGTACAGAAAAACAGGGCTTTTGGGTGATTTAACCCTTCTAAATCAAGGATTTTTCTCGTTTCATGACGGAGGCGAACTTTTTTTCACCTATGGTCATGCCCATGAGGCTTTTCTCGGCGAACTCTACATAGTTTTGAAGAACAAATGCTTCCTAATATTGTCGGATAGGAAAAGTTTCCAAACTTTTGTAGTATGGCTAAACGAGGGAGACGCATTTTTCATTCACCCCGATTACATGCATAGGATGACTGTTTACAAGAAAGACTGCTTATTTCTAACATTAGCCCCAGAAAAGGCTGGACATGACTACCTATGTGTCAAGGCTAAAGGCTTTCCAGTAAGCCTATTTTACAACGCTGAAAAAAAGCGCGTCGAAATTAAAAGGAATCCCAAGTTCACCGCAACTTACCGTGTTGTAAAGAATGTTAAAAAGATCGACGCCGTCAAGCTTGTCAGAGATGATCCTGAAAAGCTTAAACAGATTCTTGAAAACCCAGAAAATTATTTAGATTTCTATTTTAGAGGTTGAGCGCGGCGTGTGCTAATGAAGCCGTCGGAGCGGAAACGAGTTTCAATAGCCATTCCAGCCTCCCTCGTCTCCGATGTTCCACATTTGAGAGAAAAAACATCTAAGATTGGAATTGTGGGAAGGGCTGCTGCAATTTTCGGGGTTAAAGAAATCATAATCTACAGAGACAAGCCGGAAATAGATCAGAGGCATGAAGTAGATTTGATAGCAACATTGCTTCGCTACATGGAGACCCCTCAATACCTTCGGAAAAAACTGTTTAAGCTTAAACCCGAACTGCGGTATGCTGGAATTTTGCCACCGCTAAGGACAACTCATCACCCCCTTAGTAAAAGGGCGGCAGACTTAAAAGTTGGCGAATATCGTGAAGGCGTAACCATCGCGAAAACAAGAGGAGGAGCACTTGTAGACATCGGTGTTGAAAAACCCGCCTTTATACCGAAGAGCCTTCCCATTGGCGAAAGAGTTACCATAAAGATTGTGAGCGTTGGCGAAAAAATAACCGCAGATCTCGTAGACCGCCAAGAAATCCCATTCTATTGGGGGTACAACGTGACAGTTTGGAATGGTTCTTTTGGAAGCCTAGTTCAATGTGGACGGTTTGACCTGAAAATTGCCACGTCAAAGTATGGTTTAGCTTTCATGGAAGTGGGGAACCAACTTGCTGAACATTGGAGGAAAGCGGAACATGTGCTGATAGGTTTTGGAGCACCCGATCAAGGACTTTTTGAGATTGTAAAACATGAGGGACTTAACCTGAAAGATATTGTGAATTTTGTTGTTAACATAGTTCCGGGGCAGTGCACTGAAACCGTAAGAACCGAGGAAGCAATAATTGCTTCGCTTGCCGTTCTCAACTGTTTTTTAGGCTTTAATGTTTAAATGTTTGTTTTCCCTATTTGTGGACTATGCACTTTGACATAACCATGCCATTGACGCTTTTCGGTGTTGTGTTTTTAGCGGTCTTAGTTAGCGGAAAAGTCGAGAGGAAGCTTAAAACAGCTTTTGAGGAAAGGGAATTCAAAGTTAAAGATGCTGTGGTCATCGTGGCAATAATAGCTGTGGCTGTTTCCGTAATGGCGTTTGTGCCACTGATGGCTATCATGACCCTATTTCTTTTAGCCTACTCAATTTTGCTATTCACGTTTACATACATTTTCTCGGACTTCAATAAAGTCACATCCAAGCTTTTCTCAGGAGTCTTCTTCATAGTTAGCTTTTTAGCCGCCACAATAAGCCTTTTCACATTTTTTCCTTCTGATGCTTTTGTCGCTTATGGTGCTGCAGCCCTCTACTCTTTATGCGGTTTTTCCCTCATCACCCTACTCTACGAGGAGTATAGAGGTTGTGCAAAAGAACGCTGGTACTCCGCGGTTCTACCTTCTGCCCTATTTGTATTCCTTTATGTCTTCTTCAGTAGAACTCCAATATGGTTTCCATATCTGTTGAACACTTATGGGCTTGTTTTTGCGGTCTTAATAACCCTCTATCTGGGAAGCCTTTTCACATGGGAAACTTCAATAGTTTTTGCTGGTCTTTTAACGGTGGCGGACATTGTCCTTGTGTTGGTAACTGGGTCAATGGTTTCTGCCGCAACCCATGTGTCTGGTTTGGGGCTTCCAATAATGGTTATTCTTCCGATATTTCCACAAGTCACATCTGAATGGGGTGCGCTTTATATGTCTCTCGGCTTGGGAGACTTTTTCTTTGCGGGGCTTTTGGCTGTACAAACCTACAAAAAGTTTGGAAAAAATGCTGCTTTTCTATCCGCTGCAGCGATGGCTATCTCCTTTTTCTTGTTTGAAATGTTCATCCTAAACTTTAATTTAAGAGCCTTCCCAGGAACGTTAATGATCATATGTGGCTGGGCGCTAGCCGTGCTTCTAAAAGTTCTAAAGGATAAAAACGTAAGGGCGGAAAGCGCTACAAGTCCTCTTCCGTGACCACTTTGATTCCATGGCTTTTCAATAGGGCTGTGGTTACACCGTCACCTTTGACTGTTCTTCCCGAAAATGTGCCATCATATATTCTTCCACAACCACATGAGGGGCTTCCCTGTTTTAAGACGGCTTCTTTAACACCAAAAAGCTTGGCTATTTTCAGGGTTTCTCTTGCTCCGCGCATGAAATTTTCCGTTACGTCTCTTCCAGACCTTGTTATAACTCTTTTTCCGACAATTTCCGCCGGCTCCCTTGGGGTTGATAAGCCACCGAGTTGTTCTGGGCAGACTGGAATTAGAGTTTCTTTTTCTAGCAGTTCTACTACTTTCTTGTTTAAGGCATTTCTTCCATCATAGCGGCAATTTACGCCCAGCAAGCATGCGCTGCAAAGCTTCATGTTCACCAATAGGTTTAACGATAACAAACAAGTATTTAACGTTTGGAAATTATCGAAAACTTGGCGTTTAGCCGAAAAGTGCGCTGAGCCCCTCGAGTGCAGCTTCTTCTTTGGCTTTCTCTTCTTCCTCTTTCTTTTTCTTCTCTTCCTCTTTTGGTTTAGCCGTTGCTTCTGGAGCTGCTGCAGGCGCAGCCGTTACGGGCGCAGACGTTATCGTTGGAGCCGACTTGATAACTTCGTCTATGTTGACTTCTGCAAGGGATGCCACTAAGGCTTTAACTCGAACAGCGTCAACGTTTACCCCGGCGGCAGTCAAGACTTGTGTTAGGTTTTCCTCGGTTATTGGTTTTCCAGCCTTGTGGAGGAGCATCGCCGCATATATGTATTCCATACTTTTCACCTCACCCTAAATTATTTCCCTAAATTTAAGCTTGTTTTGGTTCTCCCTCCAAATTGGGAATTCTCATACTTAAACTTAACATCTCCATGTAAGCCTTTCTTATAAGGTCTTTTATGGTTTCTTTTGTTGGAATAGCTGCTCCAAGTGAAAGAACGTAAGCCTCTTGATATGCGATCTGCAACAAGACTTGTATGTTCTCTTTTGTGGGGTACGCGATGCCAATCGACAGTTTAAAGGCTTCTGCATGGGCGTTTTCAAGCTGTTTTTTGGTTTCATCCACTTTTATGACGAGCTGTTCTCCCTCTATCAGTAAGCCGTTATCGTATGCAACCTTCAGGGTTAATCCCGCTTCAACAGCCTTTATCCCAAGCTTTGACAAGACGCTTGCGAGCCTTTCCGAGATTACCTCTCCCTTCCGGGCTACAAGGGTGTCTTTTGTTATCCAAACGCTTCCAGACTCGATTCTCGTAGGTAAGCCCACGGCGTTTAACTGGCTTATTATAGGCCCCGGAGGCTGTCCAGTGTTTCCAGCTGGTACAATAACGTCAAAGGATGCGACGTCGCCTGCCTTGGCAAACATTCGCACTTTGCTCTTTTCTAAAAGCGACGCCAGCTTGAATGGGTTCATGTCTGTGAAGAGGAAAACGTTTGGTCCAGTCAAGTACTTCTCTAGCTTCTTCAGGTCAGGTTTTTCTTTGACATTTTCTAGGGCCCTTTTCACCAATGTGTTTTTCGCAACGCGTATGTGGGCTTCTTTCGCCAGTTTTTTCTTCAACTCTTGAAGTTGGGATGCTCTAACCTTTTGGAGGCTCGCTACCCCCACCACCTTGTAGCGTCTAAAAAGCTCTGAAATTTCTTCGACTTCAGCGGCTTTCTCTTGCAAAACCAATTGGGATGGCAAATGCTTCCCTCTTTATAGTTTAATTTTCACGGGGGCGCCCATGGTTGTTTTAATATGGATCGATTTAATGTTTTTTATTCCCCTTTTCATTTTTCCTTCAATAACTTTCAGTACGGCTTGTATGTTTTCTACAAGTTCCTCTTCTTTCATGTTTTCCGTTCCTACACGGCACTGGATCACGGGTTGATTGCGCATTTTAATGGCGACAGTTTTGCGGTACTTGTTCAGCAAGCTTTCCACATCGGCGTTTGGCGGAACCGGTATTGGCATTTTACCCCTCGGACCCAGCGCGGCGCCTAAAACTTTGCCTACAAGGGGCATTAATGGAGCTTCTGCTAGGAAAAAGTCGTATTCGTTGGCAATGTTCCGTATTTCCTTTTTCTTGCCTGCAAGAGCCTCCAGCTCACCTTTATCTATTACTAAGTCTGCGTTAGCTCTCTTCGCCCTTAACGCTAGTTCTCCGGTAGCAATCACACATATTTTGTTGGGTTTTCCCGATGGTGGATGGGGCAGTTCAACGTTTTCTTGAAGTCTGCCTTCCGGAGATTTCATGTCTATATCTTGCAAAGTCACTATAAGCTCCACTGACTGAGTGAAATTTCTTTTCCCAGCCTTCTCTTTTGCCTCTTTTAAGGCTTCTATGATTGTTTTAGGCTCTATTGACATTTTGTTAGGGCCCCGTGCCATTGATGGATTATTAAGCCATTATAAAAAGGTTCTCTTAAGCCTCGTTTTCAGCAAACATTCCGTCATATTTTCCAGCGTCAATTTCCCTCAAAACCTCTTTTGGATCTTTTCCTTCAACTGTAACGCCCATGCTCATGCAGGTTCCCAAAACTTCCTTAACAGCTGCCTTCAAAGTTTTTGACAGAAGTTCTGGGCGTTTTATTTTCGCTATTCGTATGAGCTGTTGCATCGAAAGGTTTCCAACTTTCTGCGCTTTCGGGTTTCCCGAGCCTTTTTCGATTTTTAGTTCGCTTACGATTAAAGCGGATGTTGTTGGGGTTCCAACATTAACCTCAAATTGTTTGGTTTCGGGGTCCACAATAACCTTTACTGGAACTTTCATTCCAGCATAGTCTTTTGTTAACTCGTTTATCTTGTTCACAACCGCCATAACGTTTACACCAAGCGGGCCTAAAGCTGGTCCCAACGGTGGACCCGCTGTGGCTTGTCCCCCGCTCACAAGGAGTTCCACAATTTTCTTTTCGCCCATAACTTATCACCTATCTCTAGGTTTTTGCCTTTTCTACAAGTTTCACATAGTCCGCATGAACTGTTATTGGAAGCGTGAATGTTGCTTCCAAAAGCTCTAAGGTCACCTCCTCTTTAGCCCTATCAATACGTGTTATCTTGGCACGCATTCCCTTAAACGGTCCGCCGGTAACCTCCACAATATCATTTTCGTTCAACTCTTCGATTACAGGCTTTCTAACAATATATTTTTCAATTTCTGAAAAGTTTACGAAGTCCGGAACCCGCGACTTTACATGTTTAATGCCTGCTATGGCTTGTTCCACAAAATGGGGGCCTTCTGCCTCCATGAAGATGTATCCCCTAAGGGTGTCCGGAACGAGGATGGCTTTTACAGGTATTTTGTTCAACTCGATTCTAGCAGCTATAAGTTTGGCCACGTTTCGCTCTTGCCCTGTTGTTATTCTCACAGCGAAAATTTTTGTCGGATGCTTTTCCATGGCTAAACTTCCTCAATGGTTTTTACATTTGAGAGATCGGGGCTGTTAACAGTTTTATGATGAAGCCTATTAGTCCAACAAGACCTATACCCAAAAAGCATATCTTTATTGATAGCCACAGCTCACTTTTTCCAGGTTTAACCGCTAATTTCAATGTTTTGGCGCATTGTTCTAGGAATGATCTTAAGCCCATCGTATTTACCAGCACGTTGATAGTCTGCTTGCATTTCTATTAACTTTTCTATACAGGTAAGCGAGCTTCATGTTAAACCTTTTGGATTTTTAAGCCTAAACCCTCAAGCGCCTCAACGAGGCGTTGCTTGTCTTCTCCCCTTATTCCCTTCCAGTCAAGCAACGCCAACTCAACTTTTTCCAATGTTTTCTCAATGCACTGACGGAGGATATTTTCGTCAACCTCTGGAATTGCGTATTTCGGAATTATGTGACCGAAGGCTATGTTGCTTTCCAATGCAATTTTTGTGAATTTTTCATTGTAGTGTGGACCGCCAATACCTATCGCTGTTTGAGCTTCTTGTTTTCCATAGTTTTTGACGGTTTCCATTGCTGCGTGGGCTATGACTTTTGCCGCTTCTGTGTCCGCCCACTGTTTTGGCGTGCTTCCCAATTCAACGAACATGGCTGGCTTGTCCAGGGATGGACCGTGATGGGTGCATTCATAAGAAGCCTTGTAGGCGAGGTTGTCTTCTTTAGCTAGTTGTACCATGGTTTTTAGGGCTGTCCTCATAGCGTTTGCGGGGGCAACGGAAAGTTTTTTCGGAAATCCTCCCAGATCTGCCTTTCCAAAGTTACCTGGTGTATGCACTGAAAGCATTGGAATTCCCTTTTCGCTGCTGTGCCTCGAAAGGAATATTATGAGTTCGAGGGTAGGTGAAAAATCCGTTATATTTTGGGCGTAAACTAGCTCCTTATTCAATATCACCAATCTTATATTTTGCTCTTCTTTTTTGAACGCGTAAACTTGTGCGTCTTTAACATTCTCTTCGCAGGGTTCAAATGGATAATTTTCCAAGAGCTGTTTTGTGATGTTCATGCTTGCTAGATCCCTTTTAGATGCAACTAATAGAATCAACGTTTTTCCCAGTTGCATGTTATGATATGGTTAGAAAAACCTTTCCATAAAGTTTATAATTGCTTTAAGCGTTGAAACTTTGGGTTCCACGTTTAGCTGGTGTCAAAGTATGCATCTAATCAATTTCAAAGAGCTGTCTGGTCAACAACTCATGGAGATTATTGATAAGGCTATTGAAGTGAAGCATAATCCCGAAAAATATCGGAGAGCTTTGGATGGCAAATCCTTGGCCATGATTTTTCAAAAAACCTCGACGAGGACAAGGGTTTCCTTTGAGGTTGCTATGACCCAGCTTGGAGGACACGCGCTGTACATAGACTGGAGGACAACAAACTTTACAATAGCGGACATCTATGATGAAACTCAATACTTGTCGCGGAACGTTGACTGTATTATGGCGAGGCTTCTTCGAAACGCTGACCTACGAGTCATGGCTAGAGCCTCAAAAGTCCCCGTCATAAATGGGTGCGACGAGAAATACCACCCAAGCCAAGCCATAGCTGACCTTATGACCATGAAGGAAAAGAAGGGCAAACTCAAAGGCTTAAAACTTGTTTACATCGGTGTGCACAACAATGTGTGCAACTCGTTAATAGAAGGATGCACAAAGACTGGTGTTAAAATTGTTACAGTCACCCCAATATTTAATGAGCCTTCAAGGGACGATGAACTCCTTGAAGAAGCCATGAAAACCGGACTGTATGAGACGACGCTTGACGTTAAGCAAGCCGTGAAAGATGCTGATTTTGTGTATACCGACACATGGGTTGACATGGAGTTCTTCAGCGACCCCAAATATGCCGCTGAACGGGAGAAACGCATCAAACTCATGATGCCTTACCAAGTGAACAAGGAGCTGCTACGAGGAAGCAACGCGCTTGTAATGCATGACATGCCAATCCACAGAGGCTACGAGATAAGCGCCGATGTTATAGAAAGCCCAAACTCAATTATTTATGAGCAAAGCGAGAACAGACTTTACGCGGCAAAGGCCATACTGCTCAAACTACTTGGAAAGTTATAGTCAAGTCACTATGTGGCTCACGATTTTGAGGGCGACAAAAGTTTAGGAAGCTTTTCCAAAGTTTAAAGCATTGTTTAATGCCGAGTTTTGCTGCGTAAAGTTTATAAAGAAGAGAATTTTTGCGCTTCATTTAGAGGATAGAAAGACGTATGAGTAGTTGGCCAAATTGGCCTACATATAAAGTTTGGGCCCGTCCTGAGTTCGACGATAATGGTGGGTGTTCGCTATGGGCATCCACATTATCGCCGAATTTCGGGGCGTGGATCCCCGAAAGCTTTCAAGGGTGGAAGACCTACGGCCGATTTTGGATAGGGTAGTTGCTAAGTCTGGTTTGCATGCGATTTCTTCAAGTTTCCATCAATTTGAGCCTTATGGGGTTTCTGCCATATACCTTTTAAGCGAGTCGCACTTGAGTGTTCACACGTGGCCGGAGTATGGTTATATGGCTTTAGACATTTTCACATGCGGGGACGACGGTCCAGCCTTGAAGGCTTTCGAACTTTTGGTGGAAGAGTTTAAGCCTAAAAATGTTGAAAAACGTGTCATAAGGAGGGATGTTTTTGGAGAAAGTGGAAACTAGAATATTGTATGAGCTTGCTTCTTCCAAGAAAACTTTTTGGGAGCTTCTTGACAGAGTCAACTCTCCCCTTAAAGATTTTGTGGCAGCCTTGAAAAGGCTTAGTGAGAGCGGGCTTATAGTTGCGGACGAAAATGGTTTTTCTATCACTGATAAAGGCAAGAGTCAAATAAACTTGGAAAGCTTGAATTTTGAGGGCAAACTCTGCCCCATGTGTCTTGGAAAACGGGTAATTCCAGAGGCGAAGTTCAAAGATGTTCTGGAGGAGTTCAAACGAATCGTTCAGAAAAGACCAAACCCATCTCTTAACTTTTTCCAAGGATATATGCTTGAAAAAGATGTGGTTGCAAGGGCTGCTCTGATGCATCATTACGGCGATTTAGCTGGAAAAAACATAATTTTGATAGGAGACGACGACCTGCTAAGCATTGCCCTAGCTCTAACAAGGCTTCCATCACGAATAACCGTTTTAGACATCGACAAGCGGCTAGGCGACTTCATTGAGTCAGTTAATAGAGAACACGGATTTGCCATTGAATATGTCCAATACAATGTGGCTGATCCGCTGCCCAGGGAACTGCGAGGAAAATTTGACGTCTTTTCCTCGGAGCCGCTTGAAACTATGTCTGGTTTAAGAGCTTTTCTAACGCGGAGTGTAGCTTGCCTAAGAGATAATGGCGTGGGCTATTTTGGCTTAACCCTCTATGAGGCTTCTCTTAGAAAGTGGTTAGCTGTTCAAAAACTCTTATCGAGGATGAACTGCGTTGTCACTGATATCATTCAAGGGTTCTCTGTTTACCCAATGGATTATGGCACCGCGAACTATGAGGAATTCGCTTATAATCTCGGTTTTAAGGTTGGCAAAAATCCCGGGGTTAACTGGTACAAGTCAGCTTTATACCGTTTTGAGGTGTTTGGCAAGGCGAAGCTTCCAGCAAGTGCCGATAAAAGGTTACGGATTCAATTCATTGATAAAGAGGAGGACCTAACCCATCCAACACTTTATCGCAATTAATTTAGGAAATGAAATTTTGAAGTGATGTTTTATGCCCCCACGCAGAGTAAAGGCGCTGTCTTCTGGTGTCATTTTAGAGAATGTGAAGATACGTCACGCTAGTGAGGCAGACCTCCAGCAGATTGTCAAGCTGTCTGAAAAGCTTGGTAGGGATGAAAGTGCAATGGACTCAATGGTTTCACCGTTGCCAAGCGAGTTCCAAAACCCTAAATGGATCCTTAAAAACATTAAGGGTGAAAACACCGTGGTTTTTGTTGCCGAGGCTGATGGAAAAATTGTCGGCTACTCTCTTGGGTGGATTAGCCAGCCATGGTCGTACAAAGCTAAAAGAGGATACATCTGCGACTGCTTTGTGGAAAAATTTTACAGGCGGCGTGGCATCGGCAAGGCTCTGGTGAAAGCCATGCTTGAATGGTTTAAAGACAAGGGTGTGGAATGTGTAGAAGCAGACATTTACTCCAGCAATATTCCATCTCTAGCCTTGTTCAAGGGTTTAGGCTTCAAGGAGGTTTCAAAAAGACTTCGCCTAATATTTGAAAAGCAATAGGAAGGGTTTTGCGATTACTTGATAATCATTTCCACGAACTTTTCTGGCCTAAATTCCTCAAGGGCGTCGTAACTTTGCCCAGTTCCAACAAAAATGATCGGCTTCCGTGTAATGTACGTAACGCTTAGGGCTGCCCCTCCTTTAACGTCCGCGTCCACTTTTGTTAGTATGGTCGCATCTATGCCTACACTTTTATGAAATTCTTCAGCCTGAATAACAGCATCATTTCCGGTTAACGCATCCACTGTTAAAATAGTCAAGTCTGGGTTTACTACACGTTTGATTTTTGCAAGTTCGTTCATGAGGTTTCTGTTTGTTTGCATTCGCCCAGCGGTGTCAATCAAGACTGCGTGTATTCCATGAGCTTTTGCATGACTTATTGCGTCGTAAGCTACTGCCGCCGGGTCTGCACCATACTTGTGTTTTATCATTTTTATGCCTAGCCGTTTAGCATGGGTCTCCAACTGTTCAATGGAACCAGCCCTATAAGTGTCGCTGCATGCTAAAACAGCTGTGTAGCCCTTCTTGTTTAGTAAGTAGGCGACTTTCGCTATGGTTGTGGTTTTGCCTGTGCCGTTAATCCCCACAAAAAGAACAACGAAAGGCTCGTTTTTCCTTCGCTTTTCCTCCACAGCCTTTAAAAAATCTATTTTCTCGTTTGTTGACATGACTTCAAGGAGCACTTCGCGAAGGTTTTGTTCAACTATTTTCCTTTTGTCTTCAAGCCTTTTTATTTGTATTCCATTGAGGCGTTTTTCCAATTCCTCACATATGCGTTCCGCCACGGGCAAGGCTACATCGTTCTCTATTAAGGTTAGCTTAAAATCTGAGAGAATTGGGCGAAGGTTTTCAGCCTTAAGCTCTGTGGTTGTTATCTTGTTTACTAGGCTGCTTAAGCCGGATTTAAGCCTCTCAAACATCTTTTGCGGGTGTCTCCCTTCTTAGTGTAACTGCCAACTCTTCGAAACGCTCTCTGTCCTCGTTGATTTTGTCTATGACTTGGGAAAGCTGCTGTTGAAGGGTTGTTCTGCTCTTCTCTAAGTCTTCAAGCCTTTTCTTGATGATTTCTTTTGCTTCTTGAAGGGTTTTTTCAACCGAGACACCTGCTCCGACACCGACGGTGACTTTGTCTGGAGTTTCGAGCCTTGCCTTTATGTAGGAGTTTCCACCTATAGGAACCAGCAGTTCAGCGTTCTCTTTCTCTTTTTCCAAGCCTTCAAGAGTCATGTTAGCGTAGGTTAGGTCTGTTATGACGGCGTTCACCATGTTTATTCTGGCTTGTAACGCTTCCGCTGTCTGCTCCAGGATGCGCATTTCAACGCTGAGTCTTCGCAGTTCCTCTTCAACTTTGCTTGCCAATTTCACCTTCTCCAGCCAAAAGCTTTCTTATTAACGGGTCTTCAACTTCATTTAGGGCGATTTCTTCAACCTTATCAATTTTTATGTGGAAACGTTTAACACGGTGTTTGCTGCCCAGTTCTGTGTAGACTTTTTCTATAGCGTGTTCTGGTTTTAGGGCTACAACTTCCTTTTCGAACGGTGTCTTCCAGTTTGGCTTTCGAATCTCACCCATAACCCTAAAAACTTTCACTTCACTCATCTTCCTTTACTACACCCAGAGCGTGTCCAATTATAAACATTTCTGGACCAGTTGTCAAGGAGCCAGCAACCGCAGCATGACTATTGCAGATTAATCCGGTCCTCACGTAGGGTATTCCACAGTTTACTGTGCCAACGTCCACGGGAACCTTCAATACCTCTTCCAAAAGTTTTCTCTCGGAATCCTTCAGAAGCGGGTGTGCCAAAACCCCCTTGTTTGTTGCGACGGCTAAGGAACCAACATAGGGAAGCTGTGCGATCTCGCCTGGAACAGCCTCTACGCCTAAGGTGTCGGAGATCTCTCTGATTTCGGACTGTTTCAGCCTTGGGTCCACGATGGCTCCGTGGTCGTTTGCCAAAATCATGTTGCCATAAGCCGTCTTTTTTGTATCCATAACTGTTATGTTTCCGTCGAAAACAGACTTTATCGCTTCTATTTCCTCATCCTTCACAAAGTGTGGGAGTAAAATTCCATTTGAATTTGCACATGCTAATGCGCCAATTAAGACTGAGCCGCCGATGTTTGTATGTATAAGCTTTACTTTAAGCCACTCTGCCATCCTTTCAGCCTTTTTAATGGAGACAAATTTTGGAATTATAAGCATTTTTTCGGTGGCTAAAAGGTATACGCCTATGCTTGCCGTTCCAAAGAGGCTTGTTAGGTATATTGCCAAGCCTAGTCTCCTTCAGCTAAATAAACCGTGACATTGCCATCTTTATCCTTTGCGGCTCTAACACGAATTTTCCGCGGAGGGTTTTCTATGCCTCTACTCCAAATTTGCTCGTTCACTTCATTGCTGATGATAACCCTTTTAAGTTCTGTTTCATCTTCTTCCTCGCCTTCCACTTTGGCTTCTAGCTTCATATGTCTCCTTATAAAATCTCGAATTATCCTAATGGCTTTTGGCGCCCTCTTATTAGGAGGTACAATCCAAGCTTTCCCCAATGGAATAGTGTAAAATCTTTCCTCAACTATTTCTTCTGCCATCTCCTCTCTTTCTTTGGGTTTAGCTTCCTCGATTTTCTCTTCCTCTTCGGCAGCTTCAGCCTTCTCCACGCTTTCTTCTTCAGCAGTTTTTTCGGCTTCCACCTCTTCCTTTATTTTTTCGCCTTCACTAATTTTAGATTCTTCTGTTTCCATGTTTTACCACCCTAAGCCTTTATTTTCCTGGTTCTCCAATGTCTCCTTTTGGGGTGTGTTCTAAATTTTCCAGCAGTTTTTGCGATAACCCATGTTGGAACAGCCTTCTTCACTTTTCCAGCTTTCGCCAATCTTCTCTTTTTTGCTGTGGGCTTAAACCTAGCCATCTTAAACCCTTCTGATTTTTATCTCACGCCTTTGAGATTGCAGCTGGATCAGAATTTGTTTAAGTTGTTCATCCGTCAGTGGGATTGGCAACTTTCCCATTTGCGCCAGCTGAATCAATTGTAGTTCGAGTTGGGCTGTGAACTCGGGCTTCACAAGTTTTAGGTTTGCAAGGCGTTGTCGGGCTTCTGGTGTCAGTATTGTCTTCAGTATAGCCTGTTTTTGAAGTTCAAGCTGTTGTTCCATCTGGGCTTTCCGTTGTTCTTCGGCAAGTCTCCGCTGCAAAGCTAAAAGCTTTCTTTGCCGAATTTCTTCCAGCTCATCCTCCGACATTTGCTATCCGCTCTTCGGATATTTCTCAAGTTCAGGCATTTTTTTCAATAAGTCCCGCATTACTTCTTCAGCTATTTCCTCCAACAGCTTTCTTCCTTCCTTAGTTATGCGTCTTCCCTTGTTCTGGTATTTTTCAATCAATCCTGCCTTTTCAAGCTGTTGAAGTGCTTTCCTTATGATTGCGCCGCCAGCCTTGACTGCGTGTTCTGGTCTAACACCGAAATCTTTTCTTCCACCGTATTCGGCGCGCAGTTTTTCAATGCCTAATGGTCCATGAATGTAAATCTTACGCAGTAATGAGGCACAGCGTATATACCACCAATCCGGGTTTTCGGGTGGTCTTTGCACATGGGCGCCTGTTTTAACTATGCCCGCCCAAGGGGGAGGTTTAACCTCATCGATGTTCTCCTTTAGGTAGTCGGCTAGTTTTTGGATGAATTCTTGGGCTGGAACATCGTATGGTGTTGGCAACATTGCTTCCTCGGTTTGTTCCTTCAGTAATTCACCAAGCCCAATATATTTGTTTTGTTTAAGGTTTTGTTTGTTGGGTTGGGGTGGTTTTTGGGTTGTGGGGTGTGGGTGGTTGTTTTTTGATGTTGTTTTAAGGTGGTTTTTGTTGTTTTTGGGCGTGTTTAAGAATTTGTTTAACCAAACTTTTAAATGTAGTTCTCTATTAGTGTAGAAGTGCAGAAGTGGAGGTGTATGTGAATGTCCAAGATTGCGACTGGTTTGGATGTTGGGCGTGTAGCTGGCAAGATGCAGACGAAGGCAACCGAAGCGTTGAAGGGCGGAGACATTTGGAACCGTGAATTTGCCAAGGGTGTTATGAACTGGAGCTATTGGATGCGCATCATCATGCCCTACCTGTATAGGGCTATAACGCCAGCCATGACTCCAGAGCAGCGTCAAGTGGCTGTTAAGGAGTATATTAAGCGTGTGCGCAACGGCTTGCCGCTGTTCCTTATCCAGTGTGCTATGGCTGCAAGTGAATACGCCACAACAGTTGTGCCTCTGAGGGCTATGAGTCCCTACAGGGTGGTTAGCCCCGAATTGATTGTGTAGGAGGCTAAAGGCTATGGAAAGTCCAGCTATTTTGCCTAAACTTGAAGAGTATTTGACTGCAACGCCTGAGGTTGCTAAACCTGTTCGCCAAGCCTTTGAGATGCTTGCTGGAGCCACTGTTGGACATCGGATAAGCAAGTATGGCGTCAAATACGCAGTTGTTCCAGCTTTGAAGGCGACTGGCGTTCCAGCCTTAAAGGATTATGCAGACCCGATAAGCAGAGCCGTTGTTGGCGGAGTCTCGGCTGCACTGCTCTTCATCCTCAAAGGAAAATGGAGCAGAGTAATAACTTGGAGAGCCTTGTTCGAAAACGTTGAGGCTGCAATAAACTACATTGAAGGACTCGTAATAAAGTAGGGTCGTGACGGCGAATGGTGGGAAGCCTACCCCAACACTCTCCTTTCTCCCCTTCAGGCGACCCAAATATTGGGATTGTTTTGGAAAGTGAACAGTTTAAGGTTAAGGCTCGCCGAATGGCACATTCAGCCATAAGGGAACTTTGGAACATTATATTGGAGGAGTTGCAGGGTCAAAGCCAACATGGTGGCTAAGCATGATTTTTCTAGTTACTGGCGGCTGCGGTTTCATAGGGAGCAAATTGGTTGAACGGTTGGTTAATGATGGACATAGAGTAATTGTTTTGGACGATTTAAGCACTGGAACCATCAAAAACATTGAGGGTTTAGATGTTAGGCTAATTACGTCCTGCCATCAGGTTTGGGATATTCCAAAGGTGGATGGTATATTCCATCTAGGTATGCCTCCATCCACCCAGTTTTATAGGAGAAACCCACGTTTGGTGGGCAAAACAATTGACGAAGCAACCACCCTGCTTGAATATGCAAAAGAAAAACAGGTTAAAATCGTGTTCGCAAGCTCCAGCAGCCTCTACAATAAATGTCCAACACCGTATAGAGAGGATATGCCGATATATGCAACAGACTACTACACAGAATGTAAATACGCAATTGAAAGGCTTGGAAACGTGTTTAACCAATTTTACGGAGTTAAGTTTGTAAGCCTAAGACTTTTCAGCGTTTATGGCCGTAAAGAGAAGCATAAAGGACAATTCGCCAACGTTGTTTCCCAGTTCCTCTGGTCTATGCAGAGGGGGGAGCCGCCCATAATTTATGGAGATGGAAGCCAAACAAGAGACTTCATAAACGTGGATGACGTTGTTGAAGCCTTCATTTTGGCGATGCAAAAGGATTTTGAATATGAAGTATTCAACGTTGGAACAGGAAAAGCCTACAGTTTCAACGAAATAGTAAGGTTGCTAAACAAACATCTAGGAACAGACATTAAACCCATCTACAAACCCAATCCTATTAAAAACTATGTTTACCACACGCTGGCAGACATGAGCAAAACGGAAAGACTGCTGGGGTTTAAACCAAAAATCAGCCTGAAACAAGGCATAAAAACGATAATAAATGAAGGCGTCGAAAATGATTTGTCCTAAATGCCAAAGCCAAGTGGATGTGGAATGGGAGAAGTGCCAAGTCTGCGGATTCCAGCTTCACAGTGTAAGCCCTCAATTATGGTGGAAAGTTGTCGCCACAAACCCCATAACTGGGAAGAAACTTGAGCCTAGACCCTTCTCACGGCGGGAGTATGCTGAAATCCACGCTGAAAGGCTTAGAAGGTTAGGCTATATTGACGTTAAATATTTTCCAGCGCCATGGGGAAGAGACCCAAACCAACAAGTGGTTGTGCGGGTGAGAGCCAGACCCCCAGAGGTTATACCAACCCTAAACCCCATAGACGCAGCCCAGCTAGCCCAACTAATAATGGATGAAGGGTACCTAAGATACCAGAGAAGCCCCACAGTTGTCCACGACATATATGGGAGAGAATACTGGGGATACTATCCTAGGCTAAGAATAGCCAAAACCGACAGGGAAGACATAGAACACTTCGCCGAAATCCTAAACACCACAGCCCACTACATAGAGGAAATCGCCAGTTGGAGAATAGAGCTTGCAGGCGAAAAGCTCACAGCCATACTTAGGCAAATTAGACCCTACATTAGAGGCGAAAAAGCCCCACAAGTTGACATAATACTTGAACATGGAAAATTCTACATACCCAACACCACAATACCAAAACCGCCAACAGTCCTAAGCCTAGTAGAACCAGAAAAGCTCATGGAATACCTAAAAATGAAAACCCCAATAACACCCCACATGAAAGGCGTAAGCCCAACACCCAAAGACATACAAAGAATGCGAACACTAAGAATGCAGGGCTTAACCCTAGACGAAATCGCAGAACTAACAGGCTTCTCAAAACCAACAATAATAAAATATTTAAGAGAGAAAGAAGAAATCACTTAGCTTTTTCAACTATTTGTTTTAGCTCTTCCATCCAAACTTTATCCCTAATCATTCTAAGCCTATTCTCAGCCATGAAAACATCGCCAACCCTCAAGTTCTCATCCAAGCCGAAAACAGCCAACTTCTCAACCATCCTCTCATAATCTGCCACTGGAACAACCACATAACCACTATCCTCCAAAACCTTCCTAGCCCAGTTAACCTCATCACTCTTGAAACGCTCCTGCTCAGCCATAAAACCGTAACCATGCCTACGCATCAAAGCCAGCCTAGCCCTCTCAAAATAACCCATCTCCCTAAGCTCATCCTCCTCAGGCGTTAAAGGTTGAATGCCATGCCTAACACAGTCCTCCATATACATTTTCCTAGCCAAATCCAAAATCTCATCCTTACTTGGAAACTTCACCATGTATCACCTCACAGAAATGACAATGGGACACTTGCCAAACTTTCTGTGAAGAACACACTCGCCGCAGCGTTTTCCAAGGCTTCGACAGTATTCCATGATAACCTTAAAGTCTTCAAGGCTTAACTCATCTCCACTCCCATACTTGCCAACAACCTCCAAAACTTTATGTTCCATAGGTTTTCCATGCATCCAGAAGCCTCCTAACAACCTCATCCAAATCCTTTGCGCCCCACTCAACCTTCAAGTTCATAAGCCTCTTCCAAACCTCAATGGAAACCCTAACGCTCTTCGTTTCAGCCACCTTTCACCACCCTCTTCCTGTTCAAATATCTAGCACAACTCTTCCAGTGGGAAACCCCGCACTTGTGGTTCCCACGGAAAAACTTACATTTCCCATTCTCAAGCCAGACGCAACTCTCAATCAAGCCTACCACCTCCAAAAATAGAAAAGTGGAAAAGTGTATATTTAAACTTTACCTAACCAGCATCAGCCCGCCTAAACAACTCCCTAATAACCTCGTCTAGGCTCCTAGCCCTCATCTCAATCTTCATCTTCATCAAACGCTCCCAAACATCAACACTAACCTTAACCGTCTTCTCCCCCTCAGACAACCCACACCACCATCGACAAACCATGGAAAAATACAAAAATCCACATATAAACCTTACCAATATAAAGGCTTTCACTTTTCAGCGGTTTTTCTTCGTCGTTTGTAAAGGATAAACGTGTGTCCTCTGACTTCAACCAGTTCGGATTCTGTGCGTTGGGAAATCTCTGCGGCTACGTCTGCGGTTTTTACCTCCTTTAAGGCTGCTTTTAAAACCTTAACCTTTACAATCTCCCTTTTTTCCAACTGCTTTTCAATTTCTTTCACAATTTCATCTGAAACCTGTCCTTTACCAATCCATATTGTGGGCTTTTCAGCGCTAAACTCCTTTTTTATGCGCCTCTTCATTCCAGCGGTCAGTTTACTCACCTAGTTTATCCTCCTTCTTAATGGTATGCGCATGTGTTTGCCGCATTTAAGGCATGTGATAACCACGTGGGGCTCCCTTCGCTGTTTAATGCGCACGCGGCTGCCCACGCCGGGCAAGATAAAGCTTTTGCAGTGGCGGCAAACCAGACGCCTATACTCTGTTGGCAAGCGAACCTTCGCCGCCATAGCGACCCGGCGGGCTATGTCCACATAACGCTGGGCCAGCTCCGGATCTTCCCTATGGGTTTCTATGGCTAGGCGGAAGAGCGTTTGAATCCGTTGTTCAGCTATGCGTTTGGCAGCTGCATCCATCTCTAGTCCAACATCAAGCTGTTAACCAGAATTGGTGCGGGGGGTGGGATTTGAACCCACGAAGGCCTACGCCAGAGGATCTTAAGTCCTCCCCCTTATCTTAGGCTGGTCTGCACCCCAACAGCCTATTTAGACCTGGCTCGGGTACCCCCGCCACCTGCAAATACTCTCAAGAGATTTCCCAATGTTTAAGTTTTCCGCGTCAAGATACATTTAAGTTAAGCATTGTGGCATCCTACTATTGTGGGCGGGTAGCCTAGCAAGGATAGGGCGCAAGCCTCCTAAAGAAGTGGAGAAAGCTTGTGGTCGTGGGTTCAAATCCCACCCCGCCCGCCATAGGATAAGAGAATTATTTAATGTGAAAATAAAAATTTGGGACTGTTGGAAAAATTAGGGGTTTTGAATTGAAAAATTTGGGTTTTGTTTTAGAATTCTTCGCTTTCTGTTTCGCTTGGTGGTTTTTCTTTTCCTTTTTCTTCTTTTGGTTTTGAGGCTGCTATGACGTCGTCTATGCGCAGGATCATGGAGGCGGCTTCTGTAGCTGATTTTATGGCTTGTTCTTTGACTATGGCTGGCTCGACGACGCCGTTGTCAAACATGTTTTCAACTTTTCCTGTGAAGACGTTTACGCCCATGAGGTAGCCGTCGGTTTTTTCGTGGGCTGCCCTTAGCTCGACTATTATGTCTATGGGCTCTAGTCCGGCGTTTTCAGCTAGGGTTCTTGGGATTATTTCTATGGCGTCGGCAAAAGCTTCGATGGCTAGTTGTTCTCTTCCGCCCACTTTGGCGGCATAGTCGCGGAGTTCTTTGGCTATTTCTGTTTCTACAGCGCCGCCGCCCGCCACGATTTTGCTGTTTTCTATGACGTCTGAAACCACTGAGAGGGCGTCGGTCATGGCGCGTTCAGCCTCGTCCACCATTCTTTCGAGGCCAGCCCTTATCAGTATGGCAACAGAGCGAGGATTCTTACAGTCCTCCACGAAAATCATTTTGTCTTCGCCGATTTTTCGTTCCTCCACCAAACCAGCAGCGCCCAAGTCTTGGGGTGTCAAGTCATCTAAGTCTGTGACTATTCTTCCGCCTGTGGCTCTGGCGAGTTTCTCCATGTCGGACTGTTTGACTCTTCTGGCGGCTAGTATGCCTTCCTTAGCCAAGAAGTGTTGTGCCATGTCGTCTATGCCTTTCTGGCAGAACACCACGTTGGCGCCGGCCGCCTTAATCTTGTCAACCATCTCCTTTAACATCTTGGTCTCTTGGTCTAGGAAAGCCTTCATTTGGGATGGGTCGCGGATGCGTATCTCAGCGCTGAACTCTGTTTTCTCAATTTCCAGTGGGCAGTCCAAAAGGGCGATTTTTGCGTTCTCGACTTTCTTTGGCATTCCCGGGTGGACTACTTCTTTGTCGATGATCACGCCCTTCACAAGCTGGGATTCGAACAAGCCTTTGCCAGTCTTTTTTATGATTTGAATGTTGTCTATGTCGGCTATTCTTCTGTCACCTCTCTGTTCAACTATTTGTTTTACGGCGTCTATTGCTATTTCCGCTAAATGCTCTTTGGCTGGCCCTACAGCTTTGCTTGCCATTGATGTTAACGCTACTTTGTGGAGGGTTTCACGGTCGTTGATGTCGACGGGTTTGGCTATGCGGTTTATGACTTCGACGGCTTTTTGGGCGGCTTTGCGGTAACCGCTGACAATTACTGTTGGATGTATGTTCTGGTCTAAGAGTTCTTCAGCTTTTTTCAGGAGTTCGCTTGCAAGGACCACGGCGGTTGTTGTTCCGTCGCCCACCATGTCGTCTTGGGTTTTGGCTACCTCCACCATCATTTTGGCTGCTGGATGCTCCACTTCTATTTCGTCTAGGATGGCGGCGCCGTCGTTGGTTATGGTTATGTCGCCTAAGCTGTCAATGAGCATTTTGTCCATTCCGCGGGGGCCAAGGGTTGTTCTTAAAACTTCGCCTATAATGCGTGCAGCCATAATGTTGTTTCTTTGGGCTTCCCTTCCGCGGCTTCGGGCTGTCCCCTCTTTAAGGATTAGGACGGGCTGTCCAGAGGCTGTTGTTGTTAAGTAGGCCATATTGTCCATTCCTCCGTAAATGGGTAAAAGGCTTATGCGTGGTTAAGCAAAAAAGCGGCAAGATATAAACATTTCGAAGTTGTGCTGTAAAAATATTATCTAGAGAGCTTCCATTCTTAACATTAGCATTTCTTGGGTTTTCGTTTAAAGAATAATATCTTCGACAACTGGGTGAAAGATGCCTAATTCTTTGTGTGCAAGTATTTCCGATTTTTTATAGGGCGGTTTATAGCGTACCATCGGTAAATCTAATTTGACGCATTTAAAACCTAACGCGGTGATAATGGTTGGCCATCGCATTTCGCAAAAGCCGTAATGGGGGTAGGGAATTTTTTCAAGTTCTTCAAGCACTTCACGTGACACCATGTTTCCTACAAACAGGCATGCGTATATATTCGTTTTTAATCCCTGTTTTGATAGCCATTTTTTAAGAAATTCTCTCACCTTGAATTTTCGATACCATACCCATGAAGGAGACGCTATTCTATAATTTACAAATCCAGCATCATAGCATGTGTATTTGCGGTATATATCGGATATTGGCTTTGTCAAGAATATGTCGTGTTCTAAGAAAATCAAATATCTAAAGTCTATGTTTTTTCCATGCGAGGAAAACCATTTTAAAATTGCGATATCTTGATTAAACATTCCCATCGGAGTGTAATCGCAATATAGATTCAAACTCCATTTTTGTAGTTTTCTTCTTAAGGTATCAATTTCTTTCTTTCTGCGAAAGGATTCTACTTTTTTGTTAATAATTTCGGATGTTTTGTAGATTATTCCTGATCTCAAGGGGATCATATTCAAAACTCGTGCTCTTTTAATTGGGCTAATTAGTGTGGGTATAAACAACTGTTGTTGTATTCCGAACATCGGTATGATGCATGCGTCTTTGTTCATATCTTTAATTCTTTTTAGCTTTTTTAGTGCTGGTGGTGTTGCTTTGTGGAAAGTGTAAAGTGCGGCGAATAAGCTCAAGAAAGCACCGCAAGAGTCTTTGGATGTGAAAACGTTTATAGTTTTTGTATTTCTGTGTACTATTTTACCAAAGTTTATGTTTGGCTTGTGAGAGCGCATCGTCCGCGGTTTTATTACCTCAACCTGTCAAATGTTCTAGTAGAATTTTTGTTCCAATGGCTATTAGAATTAGCCCGCCTAAAATCTTAATTTGGTCTGGTTTGAAGCGGCTGAGTTTGTCGCCGAGGAAGGCGCCCGCAAGGGAAGGCGTGAAGGTTACTGCCAATCAATCTTGTTAGGGGCGGCTATTTGCACTTTTAGGAATGTTAAGCTTAAGCCTACGGCTAGGGCGTCTATGCTTGTGGCTGTTGATAGGATTAAAAGCACATAAATGGTTAGTGGTTTCGCTTCTAAGGTGCTGCCTTGCCTAACTCCTTCATAGATCATTTTGCATCCGATTAAAAATAGAAGTCCAGAAGCGACTCAGTGGCATGAGCATTTGGAAGGTTCCCGAAGGATGACGCCATTTCCAAGGCAGCGTGTTTGTTGCATCTTTGGCGCAGGCTCCATAGGCTATGGAAGCACTGAAGGCGTCCATGGCGAGGCTTATAGCTATTGCGAGGATTGTTGCAGCATCCATACACGTGCACTTTCCATGTTTTGAGAAGGCTTCTGTTTAGAACGGTTTAAATCTTGCTGTATTTCACTATTGATTTGGTGGAGTCGAATTGCGGGTTTCGGTGCGCTTCTTTACCACTTTGCGGGAGATTACGGGCAAAAGAGAGGAGACTCTGGAGTTTCCGGACGGTGAGCGGGTTACTTTGGCGGATGTTTTGAAGCGGTTGGCTGAACGTTATGGGAAAGGCTTTGTTGAATATGTTTATGACAGTAAGACTGGCGATGTTAAAGGTTTTCTCCAGTTCTTGATTAATGGGCGGAGCGCCTCAACCCTTAAAGGGCTTGAGACAGAACTTGCCGACGGCGACGTTTTAGCGATTATTCCACCCGTCGGCGGCGGCTAAAAGAGCTTTGGCGTATGTCAATTTTAGGTTGGCTGACGGACTGCAAAATTGGATACTCCCTCTCTAGATTTTCGGTGGAAAAGATTTTCCCCCTCTATAGTTTTTGGCTGGTGGAAGCGCCAATAGTTGCCTACCCCTCTATAGATTTTTAGGCTTGCCCGTGCTATAGTCTTAAATGAGTTTGGTTATGGGAAGATGCCAAGTTTGCGGTGAAACTTCGCCATTAATATCTGGGAAGCTGGGCGTTTGCCTAAATTGCATTAGAGAAAAGCCAGAGCAAGCCCTTTCAGTTACGCGGAGGGTGCATGCTCAAAGTAGGGCTGTGTATGGTTTGCCAGCTGAACCGCCTCGGAATGATGGCGGCTTGTCTTGTGGTGTTTGCGCCAACAACTGTGTTATTGGAGTTGGCGGAAGCGGATACTGTGGGCTTGTATGGAATGTTGGCGGGCGGCTTATCCGTTTTGGCGGGACTGCTGAGCATGGCGTTTTGGAATGGTATTATGATGGTTTGCCCACCAACTGTGTTAGCTGGTGGTTTTGTCCAGGCTGCAGTGGAAGCGGCTATCCCAAATACGCCTATAAACCCGAACCTGAATATGGCTATTACAATTTGGCGGTTTTCTACGGTGCATGCAGCTACGACTGTCTTTTCTGCCAGAACTGGCATTACCGCAACCTATCCGCCAAACACAAGCCGGTCATGAGCGCCGAAGCCCTAGCCCAAAAAGCCTTTGACAAGAGGGTTTCATGCATATGCTATTTTGGAGGAGACCCATCGCCCCAGATGCCCCACTCATTGGAGACAAGCCGCATAGCCCTAGAAAAGGCTGAAATGGAAAAGCGAATCTTGCGGGTTTGCTGGGAAACCAACGGCTACATGAAACCGCGGCTGGCGGAGAAAGCCGCAGAATACACCTTAAAAAGCGGAGGCAACATAAAATTCGACCTAAAAGCGTGGAGCGAACCCCTCGCCATAGCCCTATGCGGAGTCTCCAACAAGCCAGCCCTAGAAAATTTCCGCATGATAGGCGAAAAATACTATGCGAAACGCCCAGAACTGCCAATTCTAACAGCCAGCACACTGCTCGTGCCAGGATACGTGGACGCCTACGAAGTCGAGAAAATAGCCCAGTTCATAAGCCAAATAAGCCCAGAAATCCCCTACACGCTTTTGGCGTTTTACCCATGCTATGTCATGAATGATTTGCCAACCACAAGCCGAAAACAAGCCCAAGAATGCCAGCAAGCAGCCCAAAAACACCTAAAAAACGTAAGAATAGGGAACATTCACCTATTATCATGAAATCTTGCTTGTGATAAGTTCAATTGGTGCATTTCGCCTTTTGCAGAGCCTTTAGTTTTCTATAGTGTAATGCTGTAATTGGGGCTAGTGTTATAATTGCCGCTGCCTCGACTATAACCCCTGCCGTCATGTATGTTTGCCATTTTTCTCTTCTAGTGCTTTTTCTCTGTTGTGGAGCCATTCGCTGGCACTCCAGCCGCTAAGCCTTAATGTTCCATCATCGTTCACTAGTCCCCAGCCTCCGTCTCCGTCGTACATGGCGAAGTATGTTATTATTTCGAACTTGCTGCTGGCAAAATCAAAGTATTGTTTTATAAGCATGGCTTTGATGGCTTCGCATGATGCCATGCCGAAATCCTAGTGGTGGGCTGGCCTCCACATTCTAAAGCCGTATCCGCCTATGAAGACCTTTTTCCCACTTTTCTCAAAGTATGCCGCGTATCGGATTATGTGTTGTGCGTCAATATCATCCCATCTAGTTGAGAAGGGTTGGATAAAGTAGCCGTCTGCGTTCTCGACAAATTGGACGGGAAAGTCCCATGGTATTCCTTCACTTTCAACGGTGCATTTGACACCGAAACTTTTGACGTAAGCCACAATATTCCTCATGGCATTGTTAAATTCCGCACTGTTTACGCGTCGCATACACTCCTCGTAGGTTATGTTCGCCACCGCTGGAAACGGTATGGGATAAAACACCGAAACATAAAGCACATGAGGATACCTTGAAGAATTGCCAGCTATAGCTTTAAGCTCTGCCTTATAGCTTTGCACAATAATCTCGTTTGGAAAATCCCTTGTTGGAAACTTAACATTCCAGTAATTGGCGTGCGTCGCCCAAATAACCTTCAAACCTAAACGCTGCGTATAATCCAGCAAAGGCTCAACTAAACCAAGCTCAACCACGTACTCGTAGTGAATACGGACGCCGTCGAACCCCATCATTTTTATCAATTCAAGGTCTTTAGCAATATGTGTCCAATTGTTCCCCTATAATACTGAAACCAGTAGGGCGAATACGCCAAAAACACAAGCCCCGTAGGCTTCAAACTGGAAAAACCAGTCAAGCCAAAACCAAACTGGCCTAAGAAAAGCGGAGTAGCCAACACTAAATATGGAAAACCCTTTTTCAACGCTGTCCCCTCACTCGAAGGTTGCAACAACATACACTTTTAAATTTTTACCTAAATTTCGGATGGTTGCGGCGACTAGCGTGCACCTTATCAAAACAACGGTTATGACAAAGCTTTTATTTGGAGGGCTTTAACCCTTCTAAAAGGTGTTTGTGTTGAAAAAGTATTGGTGGGTTCTCATAGCCATATTCGTGGTTCTAGGCATTGTAACCCTCATCCCGGCGGAGGCAAGCAAATCCTGTTTGCTGGGCTACGAGGCACACTGCAGCTTCACACCAATAAGCACCATAATATGCTGGATAATAGCCGCCATCTTCTACGCAGTCGGCAAAAGAAAAGCCTAGACCCCCATTCGTTCACCAAAGCTTCTCTTACTTTCTTTGTGTTTTTGGTTAGAAAGGTGACGCAAGTTCAACCTTCAATGTCTGCTCAGAACAACAGCTAGCACCAAAAATTTATTGTTATGAGTTCAATAATGAATATTTTAAGAAGTAAGAAGGAAGCATCTTGGATAACAAGTGTCGTTCAGTTTGTTACGTTATGCTGTTTTTCTTATTTTGCATTGCAGTCGCATATGCCGATGATGAAAGTATAATATATGACCCCGACCTAACTCAGCCGAAGTCTTACTGGCTTTCCATCGGATGGACTCATGGAAACGGTTCATGGAGTTCCAAAATCATTGATGGTATAGCTTACCTCTGCGTTAATGACTTAAACGATACGGGATGGACTGGCACGAAAATTCA
>Ga0207433_10002771_pt1 | contig 35013 bp, 39 predicted proteins | sample YelNatPaOPGAMG01_FD_187559 | JGI IMG/M metagenome (GOLD analysis project Ga0207433, IMG submission 187559) | Hot spring thermophilic microbial communities from Obsidian Pool, Yellowstone National Park, USA - OP-RAMG-01 (SPAdes) (version 3) | ecosystem: Environmental > Aquatic > Thermal springs... | reverse complement strand
ATCAATGCAGCGAATATCGGCGTCACCGCATCGATCGTCAACGACGGCAGCAGCGCCCCCTACAGGCTGGAGCTCACATCCTCCACGGGAGCCTCCCACAGCATGGAAATTGCCGTCTCGGGCGATACGACGCTATACAATCTGCTGAACTACAATCCGACCCAAGCAGCAGGATCGGGGCAGAACATGACCCAGACTGCCTCGGGACAGGATGCCGCACTCACGGTGAACGGACTTTCGATCACCAGCCCCACCAATACCGTGTCTTCGGCCATTTCGGGGGTGACCCTGAACCTGCTCAAGACCGGGACGAGCAGTCTGGCGATCACCAACGACGCATCCTCGGTTGCAACCGCGGTCCAGTCATTCGTCACTGCCTACAACACCCTGCACGGCACGCTGAGCCCGCTTACTGCATACGACAGCACTACCCAGCAGGGCGGCCCATTGCTCGGCGACTACACCGCCATGTCGGTCCAGACGCAACTCTCCGGCATACTGGTATCTGCCGTTCCCGGGCTCTCGGGGAATTCGAGCATCACCACCCTCGGGCAACTCGGCATCAGCCTCAACAAGGACGGAACGCTTTCACTGGACAACGCGAAGCTGCAGAGCGCCATTTCCAGCAATCTTTCCGACGTCGCCGGCATGTTCGCTTCCGTCGGAAAAACCACGGACAGCCTGGTCAATTACGTGAGTTCGACCAGCAATACCCAGCCTGGCAGCTATGCGGTCGATGTCTCGCAGCTCGCCACTCAGGGGAAATCGGTCGGAAACGTCAATTTGAACAGCGGCCTCACCGTCACGGCCGGGAGCAACGACACGCTGAGCCTCACTCTGGACGGAATATCCTCTTCGGTGACTCTGACAGCAGGCGGCCCCTACTCGTCCTCCCAGCTCGCCACCATGGTGCAGACCGCGATCAACGGCGATCCGGCATTTTCCTCTGCAGGCTCTTCGGTTGCCGTGAGCGTGGATCCCTCGACCGGCTACATGACCATCACCTCGAACCGCTATGGCTCTGCCTCGAATGTGTCGGTGGCGAACACCAGCGCAGGTACAGCACTCATGGGAGGCAGTACGTCGACTGCGGGGGTCGACGTCGCCGGGACCATAGATGGAATTGCGGCCACGGGATCGGGGCAAAACCTGACCGGACTCGCCGGCACGCCGACGGATGGACTCACCATCCAGATCGCAGGGGGCTCGCTGGGCAACCGGGGTACAATCAACTATTCCCAGGGCTATGCGACAGGCTTGAGCAATGCCATCACGGGAATCCTTTCGAATTCGGGACAGATCGCTTCCGCCACCAGCGGCATCAATTCCCAGATCACCGACATCAAGAACCAGATCACGGCGATGAACGCTCATCTCGCCATGGTTCAGCAGAACTACATGAGTCAATTCACCGCTCTGGACGTGCTGATGGGAACCATGCAGTCGACCAGCAGCTATCTGACCCAGCAACTGGCCAACCTGCCCAAAGTCAATTAATTGGAGACCGACATGTATGCAGCCAATTCGGCGATCAACGCCTACTCGAATACCGGGATGGAAACGGGCGTCTTTTCAGCGGATCCTCACAAGCTGATCATGCTGCTTTTCGAAGGCGCGACATTGACCGTTTCTTCCGCGATCGGACACATGGAACGCAATGAAGTCGCCCAGAAGGGCAAATCGATTTCCCATGCCATCGCAATCATCAGCCGGGGCCTGCAGGCCAGCCTGGATCTGAAAGCCGGCGGAGAGATCGCGCAAAACCTGTACGAGCTCTACGATTACATGACGAGACGCCTGCTGCACGCCAACCTCAACAACGACCCCGAAGCGCTCGAGGAAGTCCTGAAGCTGATCGGCGAACTGAGAAGCGCGTGGGAGGCGATCGGGAACAAGGCGCCTGCCGCACCTGAAACGGATCCCGTCCCGGAGCGCCGCGCAGCCCTCAGCTACGGCAAGGCGTGAATCCATGGCGCGAGCCGGCCTGACCGCTCCTTACCAGAAGCTGTTGGCATTATCCGAAAAAATGCTCGCCTCCGCCCAGGGAGGGAACTGGGAAGGCTTGCCTGCTGCAGGCAAAGCCTATTTCGATGCCATCGAGTTGATCCGCAATTCCCCGATTGTCGAAGTCGACAATCCGGAGAATTATGCGGCAGTGATTTCCTGCATTCTGGAAAACGACGAAAAAATCAGATCGCTGATCAGGGCAAGGATGGACGACCTGCGCGGCGCAATGGGCAGCGTCACCCAGTCAATCCGGCTCAATGAGGCTTATCGCCCCCGATGAACCCGCTGGATGCCCTGACGAAGGTTGTTCTGCTCAACCAGAAGCTGGATCAGACCTTCGTCGCGGCCCAGGAAGCGAAGCTTCCGCTGATCGAGGTCGGTCAGCAGGTGAGCGCAAAAGTCGAACAGCAACTGCAGAACGGCAATTTCAAGGTAAGCATCAAGGGGCAGCCGTTGCAGATGAACCTGCCTCAAGGCACAAAGCCTGGAGAGTCGGTCAATCTGGTTCTGGTGAGCCGCGAGCCGCGGCTCACCTTCAAGCTGGATTTGCCCGCAAACTCCACCCAGCCCCAAGCCGAGCTGAGCCAGGCGGGTCGCCTCGTATCACAGATGGTTCCCGATGCATCCAAACCGAATGCGCCATTGACCGGCACCAAACCCGTCTTACCCTCCCCCCCCCAGGAGCCCGGACAGCTTGCCCAGGCGCTGCAGAACACGCTGGCGAAAAGCGGACTGTTCTACGAGTCGCATCAGGCGCAATGGGTGATGGGAGAGCTTCCGCTGGCGCAATTGATGCAAGAGCCCCAGAATGCCGGCCCAGCCATGCCTCAACCCCAGCAATCGCAGCCCCAGGAACAAGCAACTCCCACCGCCCCATCGCAACCTGCGGCAGCAAAATCGGACGTCCAAGTCAATCTTCAACCTGCGGCCGATGCGCAGATCAAGATCAGGGAAACCACTTTGCCGATCGTGCGCCAGCAAATCAATACCCTCGAATCCCAGTCATTCAGCTGGACCGGGCAAGTATGGCCTGGGCAAACCATGGACTGGCAGGTGCAGGAGGAGGAAGAGCAGGACAAACGCCAGGGCGGCGAAGCTCCGCGCACCTGGGCATCCCGCCTGCGCCTCAGTCTTCCGTCTCTCGGAGAAATCAACGCGAATCTGAGACTCACGCCATCCGGTGTGCAGATATCGCTTCAAGTGGCCAACGCGAATACCGAGAGCAGCCTGAAGCAACAGGGAGGAACGCTCCAGAAGTCCCTGGAAGCAAACGGCATCGCTCTGATTTCCATGGCAATCAAGCAGCATGGATGAAAAACCCAGGCCATCCGCCGTTGCGCTGGCCTATCACGCCGGAGATGCGGCACCGAAAGTGGTGGCCAAGGGGCGGGGCATCGTCGCCCAAATGATCATCGAGCGCGCCAAGGAAGCAGGGATTTATGTGCATGAATCGAAGGAGCTTGTCACGCTCCTGATGCAGGTCGACCTCGACGACCGCATCCCGCCGCAGCTCTATCTTGCCGTGGCCGAATTGCTCGCCTGGATCTACCGCCTGGAGCATGCCGAGCAGGGCAAGCCTTGACCGATGCAAGATGCCCGATTGTCCCGGCTGGACTCGCCGCCTGCAGCCGCGGTCAGACCGACATGTTCATGATGTCGTTGTAGGCGGTGACCAGCTTGTTTCTGACCTGAACCATTTCCTGAAATGAAAGGTTCGCCTTCTGCACGGACAGCATCACATCGCTCAGATTGGTATTGCCTGCGGAACCCGTTTCCATCGCCTTGGCCATCTTTTCCGAATCCTGCTGCGCAGCATTGACCTGCCCGATGGACTTTTTCAGTACCGAGGCGAAGTCGGTTCCAGATGCAGCCGGTTCCGGCGCCTTGCCGCTTGCGGCACTTGAAGCCGCCTGCAGCTGACTGAGCATCGCATCGATTCCGGACAGATCCATTTCAATCTCCTGAAAATTTCAAATATATAAGCAATATGCGTGCCAGACTAGTCCTCGCTGGCTAGCCGATATTGCTGCAATTTGTATCGCAAGGTTCTTTCGCTGATTCCCAGCTTCTGCACGGCAAGCTTTCTCGAACCATTGACTGAAGCCAGCGTTTCCATGATATGCTTTTTTTCCAGAGATTTCATGTCTTCGACCTTCTCCTCCGTCTTGTCGCCCCCCCTGGCTCCCTCGAGCAGCAGATCTTCAGCCTCTATTTCCTCTCCCGATGCGAGAATCACTGCCCGCTGGATGACGTTCTCGAGCTCCCGGATGTTTCCCGGCCAGGAGTGGCTGAGCAGGCGTGCCTGCGCCCGCCCGGAAAGCTTGCGTCCACTCCCCGCCCCTTCCATGCGGCTCATGAAATACATGGCCAGCGGCACGATGTCCGCAGGGTGCTCTCGCAACGGCGGAATGCTGAGCGGAATGACATTCAGTCTGTAATAGAGATCTTCCCTGAACGTGCCCTTGGCGACGATCTCGGACATATCCCGGTTGCTCGTTGCCAGAACCCGGATGTCGAGAGGAATCGTCTTCCTGCCTCCCACGCGCTCCACTTCGCGCTCCTGCAGCACGCGCAGCAGCTTCGCCTGGAGTCCCAGCGGCATTTCCGAAACCTCATCCAGAAGCAGCGTCCCCCCTTCCGCCTGTTCGAATTTTCCGGCCTGAGCCTGCAGCGCCCCGGTAAAGGCGCCCTTCTCGTAGCCGAACAATGTCGCTTCCAGGAGATTTTCCGGGATCGCGGCGCAATTGATCGCCACGAAAGGCTTGTCGGAACGGGCCGAGTTGCGATGGATGAAGCGCGCAAAAATTTCCTTTCCGGTGCCGCTCTCCCCTGTCAGCATGACGGTCGCAGACGACTTCGCCACCCTTTTCGCGAGCTGCAGCAGCGCCTCGATTTTCGGATCCTGAGCGATCACTCCGGCGCTGTCGTCATAGGGAAAGGAAAGCTGATACTTCTCCACGTACTCGATCAAGCTTGAAGGCTCGAAAGGTTTCAGCAGGTAGTCGCATGCGCCGGAGCGCATGGCGCTGACCGCCTTCTCGACATCGCCGAAGGCCGTCATGAGCACTACGGGAATCCCGGGGAAAACGGTATTGATCTGGGCCAGCAGGGCGAAGCCATCCATGGGCTTCATGTTGACGTCGCTCAAGACGAGGCCGACCTTCTCCCGCTTCAGAAGAGCAAGCGCCTCGAGGCCGTCCCCGGCAGAAAATACCGGGTATCCGGCAATTTCTAGCGTCGCCTCGATGGCTTCCCGCAAATCATGGTCGTCTTCCACGATCAGCACAGGGCGCTTTCCCGATTCATTCATCACTCAGTTCCATCCTCAATAGGTCGCCAGCGCGCTTGTTCCATTGGTTCTGCGCAGCCAATCGGCCGGATCCGAATTTCATCGGCAAAGTCAGCACGAATTCGCTCCCCGCCCCTGCCTCCGATTCGACCCTGATTCCTCCGCCGAGCGACTGAACCACGGCTCTGACTATGGCAAGACCAAGACCTGTTCCCTCCTGGCGCGTCGTGAAAAACGGCTCGAACAGGCGCTCCTGCAGGTCGCCCTCGATTCCCTTGCCCTGATCCCTGACGCAAATGCAAACGGCCTCTTCCTCGATCCAGGCGCACAGTTCGATTTTACCGCCTCTGCTGGACGCCTGCATCGCATTTTCCAGAAGATTGAGCAACGCACCGCTCAGCGCCTTGCGGCTTCCCTTGAGCCGCGCCCCCTTGCTCTGGTCATGAAGTGCGAAGGCAAGTCCGCGCGCGCTCATCTGCGGCTCGATCACCTGCTGCAGCTCCGCAAGAAGGCCCGAAACCTGAATGTCTTCCTCGCCCACCGTCTCGCCCTTGACGAAAAGCAGCATGTCCTTGATCAGCTGCTCCAGGTGATGCAGCCGGGCCAGCGATTTTTCGGCAAATCTGGCACGCTCATCCTGGGAAAGATCGGCCTTCCCCAGATGGGAAGTGTACAACATCGCAGTGGCGAGCGGAGTGCGCAGCTGGTGTGCAAGGCTGGCAGCCATCTCGCCCATGGCGGACAGGCGCTGGTTGCGCTGCATCTGCATCGTCAGGTTGTGCGCTTCGGTGATATCCTGGATCATCAGTATTTGCCCGTCGGATGAGCCCAGGCTGCTCTTGACGATGCTATAGCGCCGCCCCTTCTGCGACAGCCATTCGCCCGGATTGGCCGTTTGCTCCAGACATGTTTCAGCCACATCCTGCCATTTCCTGCCGTGCATGGCTTCCCCGAACATGGCATTGGCGGCAGGATTGGTCTCGATCACGAGCCCTACCGCATCCAGCACCACCACCCCACCCGGCAACGCCGTGAGAATCAGGCCAAGTCGCTCCGACAAGGCTTCCTTCTCGATAAACTGGCTGCGCAATTCGCCGTTTGCCACCGCAAGCTCGCTGGTCAGTTGCTCGACTTTCTGCTGCAATTCCTGGTAGGCGTGCGAAAGGTGATCGGAAGCCTGCATGAAAATCGAAAAGGCTTCCTCCAGCTGCTGCTTGTTTCCCGGTGTGGAATCCATATTTTCATGTAAAATGTTCATCTGGACAACATCATACCCCTTATGCGGAATAATGTTAAAGTGGATGAACACTTTAATTAATTCATTGGGTACAACGACATGGCAGTAGACGCCCAATCTTCACTGATGTCGCAGTTGCAGCTGCTGAACCGCCTGCCGATGCAGAAGAAGTTCGGGCTGATGGTCGCCGTCGCCGCGATCATCGCGATCCTGGTGGGCGGGTGGATATGGGGAACGACGCCGGACTACCAGGTGCTCTACAGCAATCTTTCCGACAAGGATGGCGGAGAGATCATCGCCTCCCTGCAGCAGATGAATATCCCCTACAAATTTGCGGAAGGCGGCGGTGCCCTGCTCATCCCTTCGGACAAGGTCCATGAAACTCGCCTGAAGCTTGCAACCCAGGGCCTGCCCCGGGGAAGCCTGGTTGGCTTCGAGCTGCTGGATAACGAGAAATTCGGCACCAGCCAGTTTCAGGAGCAGGTGAATTATCAGCGCGGGCTGGAAGGGGAACTGGCGAAGACGATCCAGTCGCTTGCCCCGGTGCAAAGCGCAAGAGTGCATCTCGCCATCCCCAAGCCCTCGGTCTTCGTTCGCGATCAGGAAAAGCCCAGCGCTTCGGTGCTGCTCAACATCTTTCCCGGAAAAACCCTGGATCAGTCTCAGGTGACCGCAATCGCCCACCTCGTTTCGAGCAGCGTTCCCGAGCTTTCGGTAAAGAACGTGACGATTGTCGATCAGAACGGCAACCTGCTGAGCCAGCCCGTCGACGCGCTGCTGATGAGCGGCATGGACCCCGGCCAGCTGAAATACCTGCAGGAAACCGAGCGCAGCTACATCAAGCGCATCGAGGACATCTTGACTCCGGTTGTGGGCGCTTCCAACGTGCGCGCCCAAGTGACCGCCGACCTCGATTTCTCGCAGGTCGAGCACACCTCGGAAACCTACCAGCCGAACCATGACCCCGCCTCGGCTGCCATACGCAGCCAGCAGATTTCGGAAACGAGCTCGAACAGCGAACAAAAGGCCAACGGCGTTCCGGGAGCGCTTTCGAACCAGCCGCCTGCCCCGGTGACCGCCCCGGTGACAACCCCGGCGCCTCCCCCAGTGGCCGCCTCCGCTGCCGCCGCAACCGGTAAACCGGCAAGCACGAGCGGCAACACCTCGAACATGCAGAAGGATTCGACCACGAACTATGAAGTCGACAAGACCATCGAGCATGTCAAGCACCCTGTCGGCAGCATCAAGCGCCTGTCGGTTGCCGTCGTAGTGAACTACGAAAAGACCCTCGATGCGAAGAAGAAAGTCGCCTACAAGCCGCTTTCCCCGATGGAAATCAGGCAGATCACCGATCTCGTCAAGGAAACGATGGGATTCAATGCAGCGAGAGGGGATACCCTCAACATCGTCAACACGGCCTTCACCCCGCCGGAAGCGGACATCGTCCCGCCCCTTCCCTGGTGGAAGCAGCCTGAAGTCATCGCGCTTGCAGGCACGATCGCCAAGTATCTGGCTTTCGCAGGAGTCGTGCTCTATCTGATCATGGGCGTCATCCGCCCCGCCATGAGGAACATCAAGGCAGAAGCAGCCGCCGCATCGGCACGCGCAGCAGAGGCGGAAGAGGCTGCCCAGCAGCAGCATCATGTTCCGCAGATCAATCCTATCGATCAGGCGACAGCGGAAGCGGCCAAGGAACTCGCGCGCCAGAATCCGCAACTGGTCGCCAACGTCATCAAGGGCTGGGTCTCCGGAAATGAGTGACGACGGCCTCAACAAGAGCGCGATCCTGCTGCTTTCTCTCGGGGAAAACGAAGCTGCGGAAGTGTTCAAGTATCTGGAGCCCAAGGAAGTGCAGAAGCTCGGCACTGCGATGGCCAGCCTGTCCAATATTTCCCGCGAAAAGATCGACAGCGTTTTTTCGGAGTTCTACGGCGCAGCAGGCGAAAAAACCACCCTGGGCATGGGCTCGGACGAATACATTCGCAATGTACTCAAAAAGGCGCTCGGCGACGACAAGGCGGCCAGCCTGATCGACCGCATCCTGCAGGGTGGCGACACCAGCGGCATAGAAGGCCTCAAGTGGATGGATGCTTCCACCGTTGCGGAGCTGATCCATAACGAACATCCGCAGATCATCGCGACGATACTCGTCCACCTTGAGGCCGACCAGGCTTCCGAAATCCTGAGCCACTTCACCGAACGCCTGAGAAACGACACCATGCTCAGAATCGCCACTCTGGACGGCATTCAGCCTGCGGCCCTCAAGGAACTCAACGACGTGATGTCCAAGCTTCTTTCCGGCGGCGCCAACATCAAGAAATCGACGCTCGGCGGGGTCAAGGTGGTTGCAGACATCATGAACTACATGGGGGGCGGGCAGGAAACCACCGTCATAGAAAACATCCGGGATAACGACCCCGAGATGGCTCAGCAGATTCTGGATGCCATGTTCGTGTTCGAAAACCTGATGGACGTCGACGACAGGGGAATTCAGCTGCTTCTGCGCGAAGTCCAATCCGAGTCCCTGATTGTCGCCCTCAAGGGGGCGTCAGAAGAATTGCGTGAAAAGATATTCAAGAACATGTCCCAGCGCGCAGCCGACATGATGCGCGAAGATCTCGAATCGAAGGGGCCTGTCAGGATCAGCGAAGTCGAAGCCGAGCAGCGCGAGATTCTGAAAGTCGTCAGGCGCCTCGCCGACGAAGGCCAGCTCATTCTGGGCGGCAAGGGAGACGAAGGCTTTGTCTAGGCCGATCATACCGAAGGAGCAATTGAGCGCCTATCAGCGATGGGAACTCGACTCTTTCGACGAAAACCAGAGCGAGCCCGGAATCACCCTTCCCACCGCAGAAGAGATCGAGCAGATCCATCGCAATGCCCACCAGGAAGGATACGCCGCAGGCCGGCAGCAGGGGCATGATGAAGGATATGCCGAAGGCTACAAGCAGGGCATGGCGGAAGCGACCGAAAAGGTGAATCTGATCCGGTCGATCCTGTCCGATGCCAATCAGGAATTGGCCCGACTGGACCAGGAAATCTCCGAAGACCTTCTTTCCCTCGCGCTTGCCATAGCAAGGCAGGTATTGCTTCAGTCTCTCGAAGTAAAACCAGAAAAATCCTGCTCGCTCATCAGGGAATCCATAGCAAAGCTGCCGCCATTCAACCAGCATGCCAATCTGAGGGTGAATCCGGAAGATTCCGGCCTCGTCAGGGATCAGCTGGGCGAGCAGTTGGAGCACACCGGATGGAAGATCATCGAGGACGAGCGCATAGCGCGCGGCGGGTGCAAGCTGGAAACCACGAGCAGCCATGTGGACGCTTCGCTTGAGAAGCGCTGGGAAAAGGTGACCTCGGCCATTGCCAAGAACAGCAAATGGCTGCCATGAGCGCCTCCCATATCGCACGCTGGCAAGGATTCCTCCAGGATTGCACGGATCTCGTTTCCACTACCAACCCGCTGCAAATCAGCGGCCATCTCACCAAGGTCGCAGGGCTCGTCATCGAAGCGGTCGGGCTGCAGCTTCCGGTAGGAAGCGATTGCACCATACTCCTGCCTGACGGAAAAACCGTGGATGCCGAAATCGTCGGCTTTTCCGGAAACAAGCTCTTCATGATGCCGTCCAACGACATTCACGGCCTGGTCCCGGGAGCGAAAGTCGTCGCAGTCGAGTCTTCGCCCGGCACACCCGGCCTGAACGGGTCGAATTACCCCAGAAGACGGCTTCAGGACCACACCAAGCATGTCCCCGTCGGGGACTCGCTTTTGGGCCGTGTTCTGGACGGGACAGGCCGCCCGCTGGACTCCCTCGGCCCGCTCAGGGACCATCAAGGCGCAACCCTGCAAAGCAGGCCGTTCAATCCGCTGGATCGAGACCCCATCAGCACGCCTCTGGACGTCGGGGTCAGGGCGATCAACGCGCTGCTGACAGTAGGGCGAGGGCAGCGCATGGGTCTTTTCGCCGGCAGCGGCGTGGGGAAAAGCGTTCTGCTTGGCATGATGGCGCGCTATACCAGCGCGGAAGTCATTGTCGTCGGGCTGATCGGCGAGCGGGGACGCGAAGTCAAGGAATTCATCGAGCAGATCCTGGGAGAGGAAGGCCTTGCCCGCTCTGTCGTCATCGCAGCCCCAGCCGACACCTCTCCCCTCCTGCGCCTGCAGGGGGCTGCCTATGCCACCACGGTAGCCGAATATTTCCGCAACCAGGGCAGGCATGTCTTGCTGATCATGGACTCCCTGACGCGCTTTGCCATGGCTCAGCGCGAGATTGCGCTTGCCATCGGCGAACCCCCCGCAACCAAGGGTTACCCGCCGTCAGTCTTTGCCAGGCTGCCCCAGCTCGTGGAGCGCGCCGGCAACGGACCCAAGGGCGGCGGATCGATCACAGCATTCTATACCGTCCTGACGGAAGGCGACGACCAGCAGGATCCCATAGCGGACAGCGCGCGCGCCATCCTTGACGGCCACATCGTGCTCTCAAGGAGCCTTTCAGACCAGGGGCATTACCCTGCAATCGACATCGAAGCCTCGATCAGCCGGGCCTTCACCAATCTTGTTTCCGCAGAACATCTCGATCTGGTCAGGCGCTTCAAGCATTATTATTCCAGATACCAGAGAAACCGGGACCTGATCAATGTCGGCGCTTATGTTCAGGGATCGGATCCCGAACTGGACAAGGCAATCGCCCTTTATCCGAAATTCGAGGCATTCCTGCAACAGAAAATGCACGAAAAAACGCTTTATCTGGACAGCATCAATCAGCTTTCGGCGGTTCTGCATCAATAGCGCCATGAGCAAGACTTTCCCGCTTCAAATCCTGATCGATCTGGCAAGAGAACAGACTGAAATTGCCGTCGTCAAGCTGGGCAACCTGAATCGGCAGCGCCAGGACATTGATGCCAAGCTTGAACTGCTTGTGCAATATCGGCAGGAATACCAGTTGCGCTTCGAAGAATCAGTGCGATGCGGGATCAACATGGGCGAACTGCACAACTACCGGAATTTCCTCGGCAAACTGGATCTGGCCATAGACCAGCAAAGGCAACTGCAGATCGATTTCGTCCAGATTGTCAGGGCAGGCCAAGTCGAATACCAGGAGCGGCAGAAGAAACTCAAATCCTTCGAGACGCTTGCAGAGCGACACCGGGCTATCGAAGATGGCAAGACCCAGCGCAGGGAGCAAAAAGAACTGGACGACTTCTCTAACAAGGCATTCTTGCGCAACCGAGCGAAGGAAGAATAAAGCTGGCACGAGGATTGCTAGGTTCTGGGCATTCGAAAAAAACGGGATAGCCATGCAAGCCTTATTACCTCCCCTCCAAAATACGCCACAGGAAGCCGCCCCGCAGTCTTCCCAGGCTTCCTCCTCCGGCAGCGGCAGCGATTTCCAGTCGACTCTGCAAACCAAGATGAACGATGCGAATGCAGCGGCGAAAGATGCAACTGCAACTGCAAAGCCCGATGCGAATGCAGCCGCAAAAACCGACCCATCGGGAAAAAATGGCAAGGTCCATTCCGCGCAGGAAAATGCGGGACAGCAGCAGGCGCTCATCGCTGCAGCCATTCCGGTTGCCAAGGCAGTCGATCCGGCACCAGCCAAGACCCTGCATCAGGCCGACCCCAAAAAGACGGCAAAAGCCGATCCTGCTGCGCTCGGCATGCCTGCTCCCGTAAACGTTCCCTTGCCCTCCGTCCCTTCCGGGAAAGCTTCCCCCGGTGCCGTCTCTGCGGAAAACTCCGCTGTATCCGACAGCACATCTAAATCGCCAAACCTCGGTAGCTCGCATCGCGAAGCGCTTGCATCGCAATCGGCCAAGGGCGGCGCCAATCCGGCAGATTTTTCCCAAGCCGGCAATAATTTGCCGGCCAAGCAGGCAAAGACACCGCCCACGCAAGTCACGGTGGAAAAAAACGCCCTGCCCGTGACCAAAAAAACTTCGGAAACCCCGACCACAACGCAGCCGGCAGCCATTGCCCAGCAAGGGGAGGCCAAGGCAATTCCCAAACTGACCGTGGCGACCCCGGTTGCAAGCCCCAACTGGGGCAACGAACTCGGCCAGAAAGTCGCCTGGATGACGTCGTCAGGGAATCATGTCGCCGAACTTCACCTGAATCCACCTAATCTCGGGCCGATGGAAGTCAAGTTGACCGTCCACAACGATCAGGCGACCATCCAGTTCGTCTCGCAGCACCAGGAAGTTCGAACCGCGCTGGAATCGGCACTCCCCAAACTGAGGGAAATGATGATGGACAGCGGCATCTCGCTGGGCAATGCCAGCGTGGACTCGGGTTCTTCCCAGCAATCCGGGTTCGGTCAGCAGGAGCGCTCGGAGCGATCCGGCGGCTCATTTTTGAGCGCCACAGGACATATCCCTGTCAGGATCAGCCGGTCGATCGGCAAGGTCGACACTTTCGCGTGAGTTCCGCATGCGGCAAGCCGAAATTCGCCCGAATCTATTGATGAATGGCGACAGAATGCTATGATACCGGTTAATTGCAGTATTCAATAAACTAGGAAGCAAGATGGCAAAGGGAAAGCCACGAGACGAAGACGACGAAGACGACGAAGTCGCTGCGCCGAAGAAGAGCAAGCTCACGCTGGTTATCGTGATTCTGCTGGTGCTGATCCTGCTCGGAGGAGGAGGCGGATTCGCTTACTGGTTCTTCGCGGTTCACGGCAAAGCCCCCCAGGGCACGACCGTTGCCGTCCAGGCGCAGCCCGAAGGCCCCCCGACCTATACTGCACTCGAGCCTTTCACGGTCAACCTGAAGGATCCCGGAGTGGCCCTGCAGACTGCCATCACGCTCAAGGTGCACGACGAAAAGGTCGATGCAAAAGTCAAGGAGCGCATGCCGGAAGTCCGCGATCAGATCCTGCTTCTGCTTGCCAACCAGCAGTCAGCCAGTCTCATGACCACGGCAGGGAAGGAAAGCCTTGGCAGCCAGATCGCGCTTGCCGTGAACAAGGTCCTGGGCGCAAAAACCCCGAATGCCGGGGTCAGCAAAGTGCTGTTCACCTCTTTCATCATCCAATGACGCCATGAGTCAGGACTTCCTGTCACAAGACGAAGTCGATGCCCTGCTGAAAGGGGTCACGGGGGAGTCCGACGACGCCCCGGAGGAAGGGGCCGACTCCGCAGGCGTCAGAAACTACAACATCGCGACGCAGGAGCGCATCGTCCGTGGCCGCCTGCCCACGCTGGAACTCATCAACGAGCGATTTGCAAGGCTCTTCAGGCTGGGGATTTTCAATTTCCTGAGGCGCAGCGCGGAAATTTCCGTGGGGCCCGTGCGCGTCATCAAATACAGCGAATTCATCCGGAACATGCCCGTTCCGACAAACCTCAACCTGATCAAGATCAATCCGCTGCGAGGCACTTCGCTGTTTGTTTTCGACCCCAACCTGATTTTTCTCGTCGTGGACAACCTGTTCGGCGGAGATGGACGCTTTCATACCCGGGTCGAGGGTCGGGAATTCACGCCAACGGAGCAGCGCGTCATCCAGCGCCTGCTCGAAGTCGCCTTCGCGGATTATGAAAAATCCTGGGCACCGGTATTCCAGATACAGATCGAATATCTGCGCGCAGAAATGAATACCCAGTTCGCCAATATCGCCACGCCCAACGAAGTGGTCGTGGCGACCACTTTCACCATCGACCTCGGCAACAACAGCGGAGAATTCCATATCTGCATGCCCTATTCCATGATCGAGCCGATCAGGGACACGCTCTCGAGCAGCATGCAGGGCGACCAGATGGAAGCCGACACCCGCTGGGTGAAGCTGCTTTCGAAGGAAATCCAGCAGGCCGAAGTCGAGCTCGTCGCAAACCTGAGCGAAGTACCGATCACGCTCGGGCATATTCTCAACATGAAAGAGGGGGACATCATCTCTCTCGATATTCCGGAAGCCATCATTGCGCAAATCGACGGCGTACCCATACTGGAATGCAAATACGGTGTACTGAACGGCCAGTACGCACTGAAAGTCAACAAGATACTGAGCAACTCCGAAAGCGAAATCTCCGCGAAAGAACATCATGGCTGAAGATCCTTCCGACGACTGGGCAGCGGCAATGGCAGAACAGTCCGAGAATTCGGCTGCCGAGAGTTCTGCTGCCGACGACTGGGGTGCCGCCATGGCCGAACAGGCCGAGGCGCCCAAGGTTACCCCGGCTTCCTTCGAGCAGCTCACGAGCTCTGCGCAAAACACGCTGGCCAACGATCTGGAAATGATTCTGGACATCCCGGTGCAATTGACCGTTCAGCTCGGACGCACCAAAATCGCCATCAGAAGCCTGCTGCAGCTGGCTCAGGGTTCAGTGGTCGAACTGGACGGCCTGGCCGGAGAACCCATGGACGTTCTCGTCAACGGCTGTCTCATCGCGCAGGGCGAAGTCGTCGTCGTCAACGAAAAATTCGGCATACGGCTCACCGACATCATCACCCCTTCCGAGCGGCTGAAGAAACTGAACCGATAATGAAATTCCGATTCACGCTGGCGCCGCTGCTCGTCTTTCCCGTTCCCGTCCTGGCTGCGCAGTCTGCCCCGATCCAGCCGGTGGCGGGGATGCTGAAAATGTTTGTGGTGCTGTTCATCGTGCTGGGCATGCTGGTTCTTGTCGCCTGGCTGCTGAAGCGGTTCTCCGTTCAGCAGAAGATCCCCGGCGGAGCGATAAAGGTCGTGGCCGGCACTGCAGTCGGGCCGAGGGAGCGCGTGATTCTGGTGGAAGTCGGAGAGACCTGGCTCGTAATCGGAGTCGCGCCCGGCCATGTCAGCGCGCTCCATTCGATGCCCAAGGTGGACGTCGTGGAGACCGGAGAACCTTCTGCTCCTGACAAGGGATTTGCACCCTGGCTCAAACAGGTTCTGGATAAGCGCAATGCCCGCCCTTAATCGCCTGCTCGCCTTCATTTTCCTGCTTCTGCTCGCATCAACCCCGGCATGGGCGCAGGGAACCGATCTGCCGATGCTGACATCGACGCCTTCCGCAGGCGGAGGACAAACCTACACGCTGAGCATCCAGACCCTCCTGATGCTCACTGCACTTTCCTTCCTCCCGGCGATTCTACTGATGATGACCAGCTTTACCCGGATCATCATCGTGCTCGGCCTGCTGCGCCAAGCCCTGGGCACTTCGAGCGCACCGCCCAACCAGGTGCTGGTGGGTCTGGCGCTTTTTCTGACATTCTTCATCATGGCCCCGGTGTTCGACAAGATCTATGTCGATGCCTACCAGCCTCTGGCCGAAAACAAGATCAGTTTCAGCGACGCACTGGAAAAGGGCGCCGCTCCGCTCAAGGCTTTCATGCTCAAGCAGACTCGCGAGTCGGATCTCGCGCTCTTCGTGCGCATTTCCCACAGCCCGCCGCTTCAGGGCCCTGAGGCGGTTCCGATGCGTTTGCTGATTCCGGCTTATGTCACGAGCGAACTCAAGACGGCATTTCAGATAGGCTTCATCATCCTGATTCCTTTCATGATCATCGATGTCGTGGTAGCGAGCGTGCTGATGTCGATGGGCATGATGATGGTATCCCCGGCCATGATATCCCTGCCCATCAAGCTGATGCTTTTCGTTCTTGCCGACGGCTGGTCTCTGGTCATCGGCTCCCTGGTGCAGAGCTTCACGCCATGACTCCCGAAAGCGTCATCACTCTCGCCCAGCAGGCCATGGAAATGACCGTTCTGGTTTCGGCTCCGCTGCTTCTGACATCGCTGGTGGTTGGCTTGCTGGTCAGCATCTTTCAGGCAGCCACTTCGATCAACGAGATGACGCTTTCCTTCATCCCCAAGCTGTTGGCCGTCTTTCTCGTTCTGGTTCTGGCCGGCCCCTGGATGATCCAGCAGATTCTGGATTACATGACCAACCTCTTCTCCAGCATACCCTCGATCATAGGATGATCAGCTTCACCGAAGCTCAAGTCTATGGCTGGCTCACTGCCTTCATCTGGCCCCTGGTGAGGATACTCGCGCTGATTGCTTCGTCGCCCGTGCTGGGCAACAAAAGCGTGCCCGCCAGAGTGAAAATCGGGCTCGCCGTGGCCATCACCCTGCTCGTCTCCCCCGCACTCGGCCCGATGCCACAAATCGAACCCGGCTCGATACCTGGGCTATTCGTGATCGTGCAGCAAGTCGTGATCGGCGTGGCCATGGGTCTTGCGATGCAGATCGTTTTCGTCGCAGCCGAATTGGCGGGAGAAATCACCGGGCTGCAGATGGGACTGGGTTTCGCATCATTCTACGATCCCGTCAGGGGCGCCAATACCGCGGTCATCTCGCAGTACATGAACCTGGTCGCAACCCTTATTTTTCTTGCAGTGAATGGGCATCTTTTGATGATTTCGACACTGGCCGACAGCTTCAGCGCCTTTCCGATAGGGGGGCAACCCCTGCATGCAGACGGCTGGCTCGCTCCCGTCAACTGGGCAAACCGGATTTTTTACGCGGGATTGCTGCTTTCACTGCCGATGCTGGCAACATTGCTCATCACCAACCTGGCCCTGGGCATCCTGACCAAGGCAGCTCCTCAGATCAGCCCATTCTCAATAGGCTTTCCCTTGACCATGACCATGGGAATGGGGGTGCTGGCGCTCTCCTTGCCCTACTTCCCGCCCATTCTGGATCACCTGATGAGGGATGGATTCCAGGTCATGCTGAAGATTGCGACCCTGTTTCAGGGCAAGTAGGTGAACAGGGACAGTCCGCTCACCTGAGCAAATGATTTCTGCGCAGCCTGCAATATCGTGGTTTCCTGGTTCAGCTTGGAAATCGCCTGAGTGTAATTCAAATCCTGGAGATTCGATATCGTCGTCTGATACTGGACTCCGAGGGCAGCGCTCGTCGTCTGGTCGGTCGTCGTCTCGTTGATCCTTGCGCCGTTCGCCGCACGCACCGTCAGCACGTTGTTGAGATCGTTATTCAGATTCTGTCCTATCGAATTCAGCTGGTTCGACAGCGCAGCGTTTGCAGCAGGTCCGGTGGACGTGGAATTGAGCGCCGAGACCAGATTGCTGATGGTGGTAAAAATGCTTTCGTTGGTGCTCTGCTTGATATTGAACGTATCGCCGTTCGCAGGCGCCCCGGTAATGGTGACATTTGCGCCATAATCGAATGCGGGGCCTGCAAATGAAGTGCCGGCCGCCCCCGCTGCGGCATTGGCAATTGCAGTCGCGGCAGCATTGGCTGCACTGGCTGCAATGCTGCTGGTGACAGTGCCCGTGGTTGCCGCAGAAATCGTCGAAGAAGCCGTGGCTGCTGCAACCAGGCTAGTCGCCGTGGTGCCTCCCGCCTGAGCTGCGCTCTGGATCGCCGCAGCGGCCGTAGCGGCATCGGCGGCGCTTGCCCCGCCGGCTATTGCTGCATTGTAGGCTGCCGTATAGGCTTCCGAACCCGCAGCGTTCAAGGTGGTCCCGGTCACCGTTGCTGCGGCGGCAGCGTCGGCGGCAGTTGCATTGCTGCTCGCGTCAGCCAAGGCTGCACCGGAAGCTGGCGTCACCGCAGAATGGCTCAGGCTGATGGCATTTCCGCTGGTGAAAGTCGCAGGATAGGGGCCATTAACTGCCGAAGCCAGACCGGTCAGCAGCGAATTCCCCGTGGTATTGTCAACCAGATCGTAGGTGGTGACCGTATTGGGAGCGGTTCCGGTGACCGAAAATTTGACCGATATGTCCTTGCTGTTGGCGGCGACATTCCATTTTGTCGGGTCGGTGACAGCCCCGGGGTCGATCACCCCCGTTCCCGTATTGCCTGATGCCGCGGACGTCGCAAAACTGCCATTGCCCGTCTTGATGTTCTGAAAAATATCCGCGCCGGAAAGGGATACCGGAACCTGGCGGGAGCCGGTTATCTGCATCGACTGCTGCCCCTGGTCCCCGACATACTGGATTCCATTGGCCGTCTGGATGAATGGCTTGGTTGCGGCCATGCTGCCGGAGAAGAGATAGTTCCCTGCTCCGTCGGTGCTGTTGGCAAGGCTCAGAAGCTGCTGCTGCAGGCTGTTCAACTGGGCGGCGATAGCCTGCCTGTCGTTGGTGTTCAGGGAAAAATTGCCCGCATTGACGGCCTGCACCTGGACATTCTGGATCAGGGTGGTGACGCTCGCCAGATTTGTTTCGTTGAGGTTCATTCTGCTCAATGCGGCACTCTGGTTGGTCTGGTATTGCGTATTGATCGAATTGGACTGCCCGACTTCCAGCGCGCGAGCCGCAGCTACAGGATCCACCGAGGGGGTGGTTACCCTCAGCCCGGACGACAACTGCTGCTGGGTATTGTAGAGCGCCGTCTGCTGCTGCTCCATCCCGTATACGCCAGAATTGTAGAAACTGCTTGTGCTGATCCGCATGATTTCTCCCGCTTAGATCTGAAGTATCGACTGAAACAGCGTGTTGGCGATCTGCAGCATCTTCCCGGCTGCCTGATAGGCTTGCTGATAGCGCATCAGGTTGGCCGCCTCCTCGTCAAGATTCACGCCAGAAATGGATTGCTGGGCCTGCGTCAACTGGTTCACCATGGACGTCTGCGCCGTGCTGGTCACCTGCATCTGGCTGGCGGTGGTCCCGACCTGTGCAACGAGCTGGCTGTAAGCCCCTTCGAAAGAAGTCGTTCCGCCTTCCAGCGTGTTGGCCGTCTGCAATCCCGCAAGCAGCAGGGCGTTGCTGTTGTCGGCAGTGGCCCCGCTATTCTTCGCCACAGTGAAGCTGTCCCCGGCGTTGGGAGTTCCGGAAATGCTCACCGTCCAGCCGTTGTAGCTGATCGGATTGCCCGGAGAATAAGTCACATTCGACGCCAGCGTGGTATTGGTCGTCGTATCCTGCACGGTGAATGTCGATGCAGGCGTATTGAAGGTGATCGTGACATTATCCTGAAGATTCGCATTGAGCGGGGGAGTGGCTACTGCGCCGCTGATCGTTCCGGTTCCGGTATTGCTCGTCGAAGACATTGTCCTGACCGGAGAGGCGGCAGCGATCAGGGCTGGATCGGTAATCGCGACGTTGATCCCCGATGCCCCGTTGATGGTCGGCTTGATGATGAAACTGGCAGTCTGGCCCGCAGTCGCAGGAGCCGTAACGACAAAGCTCATTCCGTCAGCCAGGAAGGGGGATGACGGTGTTCCCGATCCCGTCATCGCGACCGATTTGCTGGTGGTGGTATCGAGCAGGGACCAGTTTGTTCCGTCATACTTCAGCAGATAATTGTCTCCGGTCAGCTGGCTGGGCGAGCCGGGAATGCCGTTTTGCGTGATGGAGGAGACAGAATTGGCGCTTGACGTCTGCGTCATCTGGCTGAAATTTTCGGTAATCGACAAGGGGGCTGCGCCGTTGGCCAGATTGACCGAAACGGACCCGGATGCGACGCCATAGGAACCGGAGGTGATGTTTCCCGCAGAATCGAACTGCAGCACCATGGGCGCAGGGGAACCCGCATTCGGCACCATGGCTATCGCCCCGGCGATGGTGAGCGATTGAGCCGAGCTCAATCCGGCCGAAGCCCAGGTGGCGGAACCGGACGCAGCTGCGGCTATCGCCGAACTGGTCACGGGCGGGGTGGCCGCAGCTGCGCTGATCGCATTGCGTATGTCCGTGATCTGGGAAGCCGAAGCCCCTGCTGCCATTGCAGCTGCCGACGCTGCAGCCAGGGCTTCGGAGAGCTGGCTTGCATTGGTCTGGGTCGGATTCACGGTTGTTCCGTCAATCGTGGTGTAGACGTTCCAGACATCCGGCGCAGTATTCACATAATAGAGATTGGCTGCATGCGACTGCCCCAGGCTGTCGTACACCGTACTGGAAGTCATGTAATTGTAGCTTGCCGAATTGCTCGCACTGAACGACCCGCTCGCAGTCGGCGCCGTGGCCGAAGAAGACAGATTTGCGTTGACTGCGAGACTGGAGGTCGCTGCTGCAATCGTCAGCGATACGGATGCGGCAGATCCGGCGCCGTTGCTCGGATTGGGTGAGACGCTCGGCCCTGGCACGTTGAAATAGGCAGTGCCGAGATTGCCGTTCAAATCCTGTCCCAGCTGCTGCTGCGCGTTGAAAGTCTGGGCCAGTCCGATGGCAATCCTGCCGAGCGCATTTTGAGCCGGATCGAGAGACTGGGATCGAAAGGCGAGCAACCCTCCGAGATTGCCCCCGGTCAGGCTCGAATCTGGCAGGAAAGTCGTGCCATTTTTGGTGGGATAGCCTATTGCGGTGTTGCTCGGGTCGGCGGGATTGGGAGCGGTTACCAGCGTGGTGGCCTGACTGCCGACGACAAGGCTCTGTCCGGTACCGATAATGATGTTGTAGCTTCCGTCGCTCTGCTTGGCAACCGTCGTCTGGACTTCCTTGCTCAACTGGGCAACCAGCTGATCTCGCTGGTCCAGCAGATCGTTTGGCGGCTGGCCGTTCGCCGCACCCTGGGCTGCCAGGATGCTTTGGTTGAGTTGGGCGATCTGCTGCGCGTAACTGTTGATCAGCGTGACGCTGTTGGCGATCTGGCCATTGACCCCGGTCCTCATTGAAGACAACTGCTGGTCCAGATTCTGGAAAGTCGACACCATGGTCTGCGATGCGCTCAGCATGGCCTGCCTCGATGGAATCGACGCAGCATTGTTGGCCACGCCCTGCACTGCCGAAAAGAACCCCTGAATGGCAGGCGCCAATCCGATGCCGTTGCTGCCGAGAAGATTGTCGATCTGGTTGATCTGGGTAGAATAGGTGGAGAGCTGACTGCTCTGGGTTTGCGCCTGATTGACCTGATTGGTCAGAAACGAGCTGTATGCTCTTTTTACGGTCTCGACATGTGTTCCCTGGCCGAAGAATCCCGAACCCGTTGCCTGAGGAATATTGGTGGTCTGGATGATCTGCTGTCTGCTGTAGCCGGGCGTATTGGCGTTGGAAATGTTGTTTCCGGTCACCATGATGCCTGCCTGAGCGGCATTGAGCGCACTGACGCCTATTCCATATATGTCACTCATTTCCTGCTCCTAACAGTCCCGATTACGGCTTTTTTTCGTAAAACTTGAGGTCATGCCACCGTCTGCAGCGCATTCTCGCTGAATATGCGCATCAGCTTGTCCGAATAATGAGGATCGGTCGCATAGCCTGCGGACTGCAATCCCTGGGCGAATCCAGCTGCATCGTGGCCCGAGGCCACCACCGACGCATAGCGCGGATCATGCGCCAGCATATGCGCATAATCCTGGAAAGACTCCGCATAGGAATGGTAGGCCCGAAAATTCTGATAGACTTTCCTCGGCATGCCGTTCACATATTCCGTGGTCGGCGCGGTCACGACAGGCCCCTTCCAGTGCTTGTCCGCCTTGATCCCGAAAAGATTGTGGCTTGGACGGCCATTCGCGCTCTTGATCTCGTGCTTTCCCCACCCCGTCTCCAGGGCTGCCTGGCCCAGCATGAATTTGGCCGGGATCCCCGTCTTGCGGGCCGCTTCCCGTGCATGGGGCAGCATTTTTGATATAAAGTCCGCGCCTTCGGCTGAACTGGCCATTGTCGATGCAGCATCCGGTACGGCAGCGCCGCCCTGGGGCAGGGTTGCCCATGAAATCTGCGGCGCTGCGGGCGGGTTGACATGCTGGGCGACCGTAGAGCGGCTCAGCTGTTTGGTCATGATGTCCGCCAGCCCTATGCCCTTCTTGGCCAGCGTCTGGGCGATCTGCTGATCCAGCATCGACGTGTACATCTTGGTCTGCTCGCTGTCGAACGGCCCATCCTGGGGAGTCGCATCGCGCATGCTCTTGAGCATCATTTCCATGAATACCGCTTCGAACTGCTTGGATACCTGGGACAGGGCCTGGTTGGGATTCTGTTTGGCCTGCAGGCGCAACGCATCCAGCCCATGGGCATCCAGGTAGAACTTGCCTGCGGAATCGATGGAGTCGTTCATCAGATGATCTCGAGATCGGCTTTCAAAGTACCCGCCGACTTCATGGCCTGCAGTATCGCAAGCAGATCCTGCGGCGTCGCACCGACTGCGTTCAATGCCTTGACGACATCGTCCAGCGATGCTCCCTTGAGGGTGATGAGCGATCCCTTTTGCGATTTGACGCTGATTTGCGACTGCTGGGTCACCACTGTATTGCCGCCCGACAGCGGGCCGGGCTGGCTGACCGATGGCGTCGTGGTGATGACGACGGAAAGGTTGCCATGGGCCACGGCGCAATTTTCGATGGTTACCGCCTGATTCATGATGATCGACCCGGTTCTTGCGTTCAGGATCACCTTGGCCGCAGCTTCGGCCGGAGCGACTTCGATATCCTCGACCTGACCGAGGAAAGACACCCGCTCGTCAGGGTCGAGCGGCGCCTTCACCTGAATCACCCTGCCATCCAGCGCGGAAGCCGTGCCAGGCATGAAGCTTCGGTTGATCGCGTCCACGACCCGGCTCGCCGTGGTGAAGTCCGTGGTTCTGAGCTCAAGGTCGATATACTGGCCCTGGCCTATGGCTGTCGGAATTGCCCTTTCCACAGTCGCACCGGCAGAGATGAGCCCTACGCCCAAATGATTGACCTGCACCTTGGCCCCCCCCGCAGAGGCGCCCGCCCCGCCCACGAGCAGATTGCCCTGCGCCATTGCATAGACCTGTCCGTCGCCGCCCTTGAGCGGCGTCATGAGCAGGGTTCCGCCGCTCAGGCTGGTGGCATTTCCCATCGAAGAGACCGTCACATCCAGCGTCTGACCCGGCTTGGAAAATGCCGGCATCGAGGCCGTCACCATCACGGCTGCGACATTCTTCGGCATCATCGTGGCAGCGGCGGTGGCGGGCATGTTCACCCCCATCTGCTGCAGCATGTTGGTGATGCTCTGGGTCGTGTATGGGGTCAATATCGTCATGTCCCCCGTTCCGTCGAGACCCACCACGAGTCCGTAGCCGATCAGCTGGTTCTGACGCACCCCCTGGATCGAAGCCAGATCCCTGATTCTTTCGGCATTCGCCGAAACCGCGAGGCAGGCCAGAAACAGGGTGATCATCAGGCGATTAAAATTAAGCATGGATGCTCCTAAAACGGCAGGACGGTCAGGAAGAAGCGCTGCAGCCATCCCATCACCTGAGCTTCATTGAGATAGCCGCTGGCCTTGTATTCTATCCTGGCATCGGAAACCTCAGTGGAGGGAATGGTATTCCCGTACTGGATCATCGCCGGATTGACTACGCCGGAAAAGCGGATGTACTCATTGCCCTGGTTGATCGAAATCTGCTTCTCTCCGCTGACTTCCAGATTCCCGTTCGGCAAGACTTCGATCACGGTCACCGCAATCGTGCCGGTGAACACGTTGTTGCCGCTGCTCGCCCCCGACCCTGCAAACTTGTTCGTCGAGTTTCCGGAAAGCGAGGCGCCATTATTGAGCTGGACGCCCAGACCGACAGGCGCGGCAGCTGTCAATCCAATGGTCCCGGCATGATTGGCGCTGCTGGAAGATTGCGTCGATGCCGCAGTGTTTTCGACGATGTTGATGATCAATGCATCGCCGACATTTCTGGCCTTGACGTCTTCGAAGTACGGGTGCTGGGAAAGTCCGACATGGTAGATCGCGCCATCCGCAGGAGGCGGCGACTCGACCGGCGGCCTTGCAGTCAGCGGCTGGTGGATGTCCGTGGGCGGCACGACGGCACAGCCGGACAACAGCACCATGAAAAGAATGTATTTCAGCTTGGACATGATCTTCCCGGTATTACATCTGCGACACTTTGGCCAGCATCTGGTCGGCAGTCGAAATCGCCTTGGAATTGATTTCGTAAGTGCGCTGCGTCTGAATCATGTTGACCAATTCTTCGACCACGTTGACGTTGGAAGTTTCCACATATCCCTGATCCAGCGTTCCCGTGCCGTTCAACCCTGGCGTATTGAGCACGGGGCTTCCCGATGCCGAAGTCTGGTAATACAGGTTGTCTCCCAGCGACATCAATCCGGCCGGATTGATGAACGATGCCAGTTGCAGGGCGCCGATCTGCACAGGCGTGGTCGACGAGCCCAGCAGAACCGTCACCGTGCCGTCCGCACCGATTGTCAGATTCTGCGCCCCGACAGGAACGGTGATTGCCGGCTGCACGACATAGCCGCTTGCAGTCACAAGCTGCCCCTGATTGTTGGTCTGGAAAGCGCCATCCCGGGTATAGGCCGTCGTTCCGTCCGGCATCAGCACCTGAAAAAAGCCGACGCCATTGACTGCGATGTCCGTCGCATTTCCGGTCTGCTGCAGATTGCCCTGCGTGAAAATCCGCTCTGCCGCAACGGGGCGAACCCCGGTTCCAACCTGCAAGCCGGAAGGCAGCATGGTCTGCTGGGAAGACTGTGCGCCGGGTTGCCTGAGGGTCTGATACAGCAGATCCTCGAACACGGCCTGCGACCGCTTGAATCCGTTCGTGCTCACGTTGGCCAGGTTGTTCGAGATCGTATCCATTTCGATCTGCTGGGCATCCATGCCGGTTTTCGAAATCCAAAGTGCCCGCATCATAGGTATTTCCCTCCGTTAAGCAACATTAAGCAGGCTGCCTGCCTTGTTCGCATTATTGTCCGCCGTCTGCAGCAGTTTCATGTGCATCTCGAACTGGCGGCCAAGATTGATCATGCTGATCATCGACTCTATCGCGCTGACATTGCTGCCCTCGAGCGAGCCGGACATCACCTGCACATTCGCATCGGCCGGGGCGGGTTTGCCGCTCCTGAGCCTGAACAGATTGTCCTGGCCCTTGACCAGCTGGCTTTCGGGCGGGTTGACCAACTTGATTCGCCCCAGTATGGTCACCGAAACCGGCATGTCTCCGGATGGCAGGGTGGAGACCGTGCCATCCTTGCCGATCGTGACCTGCGTGTTCGGCGGAATCGTGATGGTGCTGCCATCGTCTCCCACCACATTCAGGCCATTGTAATTCTGAAGCACCCCGCTCGGGTCGATCTTGAAGTTGCCGTTGCGGGTATAGGCTTCCGAACCATCCGGAAGCTTTACCGTGAACCACCCCTCGCCGTTCACTGCGAGGTCGAGCGGATTCCCGGTCTTCTGGATCGTGCCGAAAGAAGTATCCGCCCCGGCAACCGAATTCACCACGAATTCCCGGGTGGGATTGCCCGGCCCGTTGACCGGAACCGCGCTGAACACGTTGATGTCCGCCTTGTAGCCGGTCGTATTGATGTTGGCGAGATTCTGGGATATGGCAGCCAGCTGCGCCATCGTATGCTTGGCTGCGGTCATCCCGACATAAATCAGTCGATCCATGGCAAATTCACCTTACCCTGACGATGCGTTGGCATTAAAGGCCGCTGACGATGGTCTGCAGCACCGTGTCTTCCGCCTTGATGGACTGGGCATTCGCCTGATAATTGCGCTGCGCACTGATCAGGTTGACAAGCTCCGCAGTCAGATCGACATTCGACCCTTCGACTGCCGAAGACTGCAGCACGCCCAGGCTCGATGTTCCCGGCGGCCCGATCAGGGCCGAGCCCGATGCAAGGGTCTCGCCGTACTGGTTGTTTCCCATATCCGTCAGCCCGTTCGGATCGGTGAAGTTGGCAAGCGCCACCTGCCCAAGAATCTGAGTCTGCCCGTTCGAATAGCTCCCCGAAATCGTTCCGTCCTTGCCGATGCTGTAGTTGCTCAACTGTCCCGCGGTGTAGCCATCCTGAGTCAGGGAATTGACGCCGAAATTTCCCCCGTACTGGGTCATCTGGCTGAAATCCTCGGAAAATGTCAGGGGCGCTGCGCCATTCGTCAGGTTGACCGTCAACGATCCCGAAGCGGTCCCCGTCACGGAGCCCGCGCTGTTGAACTGCAGCAGCGTCGAAGCAACAGAGCCGCTGTTCGGAACCATGTCTACCGCGCCGGCAATCGTGAGCGCCTGGGCCGAAGTCAATCCGGCAGACGTCGCCGCGCCCGATGCGGCAGCGCCGAGAGCCGCGCTCGTGACGGGTGGAGAAGCCGCTGCCGTACTGATCGCACTCTGGATGCTGGTGATCTGCGCAGACGTTGCACCCGCCGCCGAAGCGGCGGATGCTGCGGTAGCCAGGGCTGCCGAAAGCTGGCTTGCATTGGTCTGGGTTGCATTCACGGACGATCCATCTACCGTGGTATAGACATTCCAGGTATTCGGCGCCGCATTGACGAAATAGAAAGTCGCCGAATGCGCCTGCCCCAGGCTGTCGTACAGGGTTTCAGGAGTCGAGAAATTGTAGCTTGTCGGATCGGCTGGATTGAATGAGCCGCTCGCCGTGGGGGGCGTGGCGGATGAGGACAAGTTGGCCCCTACCGTGGTCGTGGTAGTCGCTTTCGGCGGCAGACTGGCTGAGGATATCTGCAGCTTCGTCAATGCCCCCGGGGTGACCACGCCATTCACGGCGCTATAGCCCGTCAGGTTCTGTCCCAGGCTGTTCACGATATAGCCATTCTTGTCGAGCTGAAATTGCCCGTCCCTTGTGTAGGATATGGTGTTGCCCGAACTCATCCTGAAGAAGCCCGACCCATTGACCGCAAGATCCAGCGGGTTGTTGGTGGTCGAAATGTTTCCCTGAGCGAACTGTTCCGTGACTGCAGCGACCGAAACGCCGATCCCGATCTGGGAACTCCCCCCCCCCGCCCCCAGGGAATTGGCATAGACATCCGCAAATTGCGCCGTCGATGACTTGAATCCAACCGTATTGCTGTTAGCCACATTGTTGCCGATGACCTGCAGATCCTTGTCTGCGGCATTGAGCCCGCTCAACCCTTGCTGAAAACCCATGGTATGCTCCTAATTCCTCAAGATATCTGTTGCACTGCAGACAGGCCGACCGTTTTGCCGTTGGCCAGGTTCAGCTGCACCCCCTGGGCATTCTGGGATACGCTGGAAACCACCGATGGGGAAAGCGTAGTGGCAGCCACCGAGGTTCCCCCCTGGGACGCCTTGACCGAGAAGCTGTAGTTGCCGTTCGGCGCCTGAGTTCCTGCGCTGGTCATGCCATTCCATTGCAGCGAAAGCGTTCCCGCCTGCTGCGCGCCCAGATTCAAGGTTTGCACCGTATTGCCGGCAGCATCCGAAATCGTGACCGTCATGCTGTCCACGGCCTGCGGCAAAGTCACCCCATATGATGCCGAGCCATTCTGAAGCGCCATGCTATTGCCGTCTGCCATCACCGACTTGCCGATCAGGCTCGCAGACTGGAGCACCTGGTTGGAAAGCAGCGCAGAGGACAGTGAACTCATCGTGGTATTGAGATTGTTGATTCCGTTCACGGTGCTGAGCTGCGCCAGCTGCGAAGTAATCTGGGAGTTATCCATCGGATTGAGCGGATCCTGATTCTGCATTTGCGTAACCAGGAGCGTCAGGAACTGGTTCTGCATGGCCTGCACCGATCCGGTGGCAAGACCTCCGACCGATGTCGACGACGAATTTTGCGACCCTGCAGCGGTGTTTTGCACTGAATTCACAGACATTTTGTTTCTCCTTATTATTGACCCAGAGTCAGGGTCTTCAGCATCAGGTTCTTGGCCGTAGTCATCATGTCCACATTGTTTTGATAGGACCGCGAAGCCGAAATCATGTTGACCATCTCTTCGGTGGCATTGACGTTCGGCATCGCAACATACCCATTCGCATCGGCCATGGGATTTTTCGGCTCGTAAACCATCTTCATCGGCGAAGGGTCGTCCACCACCCCCTTCACTTTCACCCCGACCCCGCCGGAATTCATGGGGATGGCACTGAAAACGACCTGTTTCGCCCTGTAAGGCTGGCCTGTCGGGCTCGTTGCGCTGTCCGCATTGGCCAGGTTGCTCGCGACCACATTGAGACGCTGCGACTGCGCGAGCATGCCCGAGCCTGCGATGCCGAGAATATTGAACAAGGACATGGCTTACCCCGTAATAGCCGAAAGCATGATCTTGATCCGGCTTGTCAGCACGGTCAGATCAGCTTCGTAATGAACCGAATTTTCCATATACTTGTTCCGCTCCACGTCCATCTCCACGGTATTGCCGTCCAGGCTGGACTGATAGGGCATGCTGTATTGCAACTTCACCCCGGAAGCTCCACCGCCCTGCATATGCCGGGAATCCGTCGTCTCCAGGGATGATGCCGTTTTGGAAACCGCGTTCTGCATGGCTGCGGCAAAATCGAAATCCCGCGCCTTGTAATTCGGCGTATCCGCATTGACGATATTCGATGCCAGAATCTGCTGGCGCGCGCTCCTGAGATTCAGCGCCTTCTGGTAAAACGAAAATTCTTCATCGAGCCTGCTGATCATCACTCTCTCCAAATGCGTTCACCGTGACTGAAAGCATTAACCATGCCATGCCGTAAAACAAGGCATTCCCGAGTTGATTTCGTGGCAAAGCGGCAATTTTTGCCACAAAGTCCCGCGCCTCATTGCCGCTGCATAAATCGCAGCATTCCTCTCCGGATTGAGATAAACTTGGATTTTCGTGTAGGGCAAGCTCGTGTACCGTTTTCTTGTCTCCTTCTGCCTTCTTCTGTTGTCGACAAGCGCCAGCGCCGCGCTTCAGGACATCGCATCGGTCAAACAGGCCGTCAAAACCTACGTCAAATCCCAGACGGAAAATCTGCCTGGAGAAGTCACGATCCAGCTCGGAGATATTGACCCCAGGCTCGCATTGCCGGCATGTCCGAGGCTCGAGCCGTTCCTCACCGAAGGCAGCAAACTCTGGGGCAACAGCACGGTCGGTGTGAAATGCGAAGGCAAGTGGACAATCTATGTCCCCGTCAAGATCAAGGTGATGGCGCCGGTTGTGGTCTCGGCGAAGCCGCTTGCTCAGGGCGTGACGATAGAATCGAGCGATATCCAGTTGAGAAAGATGGATATCGCCAGCGCCTCCCCGGGCATACTCATGGATACGGGAGCTGCCATAGGCAAGACGCTGAACGTGAGCATTCCGTCAGGCTATCCCCTCAGCTCAAGCATGATGCGAGCCCCGGCGATCATCAGACCCGGTCAATCCGTCAAGCTGATCTCGATAGGAAAAGGGTTCCAGGTAACCTCGGCAGGGGTCGCTCTCGGAACGGCATCCGAAGGGCAGATCGTCCAGGTGAGAACCCCTTCCGGTCAGGTCGTCAGCGGCACGGCAAGGGCCGGCTCCACAGTGGAAGTGACATTTTGACCGAAAAGTACTAAAGTTTGCGTTATTGCTGCCGATATAGAGGCCGTGCACCAGATAAAGGATGATCATGAAGATCGACAACAGCCTGAAACCCATTGCGACAGGCGCAAATGCCAGCAAGGCGCCAGCGCCGAGAGTCGCATCGACCCCGGATGCTCCAGCGAAAAGCGTCCAGCTCAGCGCCCTTTCCACGCAGCTCAAAGCCGCCGAAAGCAGCATGGCCAGCGCCCCTGCTGTCAACATGGACAAGGTCAATCAGATCAAGCAGGCGATCAGCGAGGGCCGCTTCAAAATCAATCCCGAGGCCATCAGCAGCAAGCTCATCGCCTCGGTCAAGGATCTGATCCAGTCGAACCAGCCAAATGCATGATCTGGCTTCGGTCATCAAAGCTGAGTTGGATGCGGCAAAACACTTTCTCTCGCAGCTGAAGGAAGAAAGCGGGGCACTGGCAGCGGGCGACACCGATCGCCTTTCCGTCATTGTCCAAAAGAAATCAGAGCTTTTGCAGAAAATCGGGCATCTTGCTCAGGAGCGCGAAAAGCTGCTGCCCGTTGCCAAGACGGGGGACTGGGCGAGGGAGCATCCCGAAATCGCCAGCGACTGGCAGGATCTGATTGTCGTTGGCCAGGAAATCAAGCAGCTCAACGAAGTCAACGGAAAGATCATCGACGTTAGATTGCGCGCCACCCAACAATCGCTCGGCATGCTCCAGTCCCTTTCCAGGGCGACGACCTACCTCTACGGCCCAGACGGGCAAACCAGCGTCGGCGTATCCGGCAACTACAGCATAGAAAGCGCCTGAATCATCTGGTGACCGGAACAGCCGTCTCGTGCACGGGAGCCGCAGCCAGAATCATGACAGTGACCCGCCTGTTCCTTGCCCTGCCTGCAGCCGTATCGTTGGAATCCACCGGGTGATTGTCCGCATAGCCTTCCACCACCATGCGCGCAGGGTCAATGCCGTTTGCGGCGAATAATCTCACCACACTGCTCGCGCGCGCCGAAGAGAGTTCCCAGTTCGACGGAAAAGACGGGGTACTGATCGGGGTGTCGTCGGTATAGCCCATGACCTTGATATCATGGTTGTCGTTCTTCAGTACCTGAGCGACAGCCTGGAGCGCTTTGACGGATTTCGGCTCGAGATCGGCCTCTCCTGACTTGAACAGCAGGCTCGCATTGATTTCCACTGTCACCCCGATGTTGCTTTGCATGACCCTGACCTTGCCGGCATTCACCAGCGGCGTCATGACCGAAAGGATATCCTGCGCGATGCCCTGCATCTTTTTGCGGCGCTGCTCGGCCAGCAAGCTCTTTCCGGATTCGGGCACGGGGCGAGGAGGCAGCAGCCGATTCGACTTGGGAGGAGAAGATGTCTTGTTGAGAAAGGCATCCGAGAGCGAAGCGCCGAAAGTGCGATACTTCCCCTCATTGACGGAAGAAGTCGCATACATCACCACGAAGAAGGCGAAAAGCAGCGTGATGAAATCGGAGTACGAAATCATCCACCTTTCATGGTTGTCGCGATCCTCTTCCCGCTTTTTGCGCACGCACTCTCCTAAACGACATACCCCAGCAATTTTTCCTCGATGATGCGCGGATTCTCGCCCTGCGCAATGGCGACCAGACCGTCGATCAGCATTTCCCGCCAGATGACCTGCTGGTTGATCAGCGTCTTGAGCTTGTTTGCAATGGGCAGGAATACCAGATTGGCAAGCCCCACGCCGTATATGGTCGCAACGAAGGCAACCGCAATTCCCCCGCCGAGCTTGGCCGGATTGGACAGGTTTTCCATGACATGAATGAGCCCGAGAACCGCTCCCAAGATCCCGATCGTCGGGGCATACCCGCCAGCTGCCTCCCACACTCTGGCGGACTGACGCCCGAAATCCTCGAAGGCATTGATATCCACTTCCAGCATTTCCCGCATCTTTTCCGGGGGAGTGCCGTCCACCAGCAGGTGCATCCCTTTCCTGACGAAGGGATCCTCGATCTCTTCCACACCGGTATCCAGGATCAGGAGCCCTTCCTTGCGAACTGCGCTGCTCCAAACCGTGATCTGGCGAATCAGCGATTCTGAAGCATAGTTGGGCGGAATAAAAATCCACTTCAGCATCCGGATCCCCCCCCAGAATACCCTGATCGGCGTCTGCAGCATCACCGCTCCGACAGTCCCCCCTGCCACAATCACGAAAGCGGTCACCTGAAGCAGCGAATCGACATGACCGCCTTCCAGGATATGCCCTCCGACAATCCCCGCAAGCGCCAGAATCAGCCCGATTGCACTGTTGAAATCGAATCTCATAGACTAGCGCATCCCCTTGAGCTTGCTGCGCAGCCTTGCGATTGCCTGACTGTGCAGTTGACACACGCGAGATTCCCCAACGCCGAGCACTTCGCCGATTTCCTTGAGGTTGAGTTCCTCGTCGTAATACAGCGCCATCACCAGCTTTTCCCGCTCAGGCAGATTGGCTATCGCCCTGGTCAGTTCGCTTTGGAAGCTCTCCCCCATGAGTCTCGCCAGGGGCTCGGATGCACTGTCTCCGCAATGACGATCGAGGAAATGGTCTTCCCCTTCTTCGTCATAATCGTTGTAATAGACCAATTGATTGCCGCGGGTTTCCAGTAGAAGCCTGTGGTATTCTTCGAGCGGAATGCCCAATTCATCCGCCACTTCACGCTCGGTCACGGTTCGACCCAGACGCTGCTCGGTTGCATGGATGGCATCTTCAACGCGCCTCGAATTTCTGCGCACTTCGCGTGGGAACCAGTCGCTCGAACGCAGCCCGTCCAGCATCGCCCCCCTGATTCTCTGGGAGGCATAGGTCTCGAACTGCGCCCCCTGGGCGGCATCATAGCGCTGAATGGCATCCAGAAGCCCCAGCATGCCGGTCTGCACCAGGTCTTCCACCTGCACGTTGGCAGGCAGCCTCGCCATCATGTGGTGCGCTATTCGCTTAACCAGCGGCGCATACTGGGCGATCCTGCCATCCAGATCGGTCAGTCCCGAAGGGGTATACATTTGGATTCAGGGGCAAAAAAACATATTATGCCCTAAATATTGGCGGGGCTTAACCTGTCGCTTCGTAACAGATGCTGCAGAAATTCGCTCAGGCTCATGTCCGTGTGCTGCGGGCAGGGCCAGCGAACGACAGAATCGGCAATCTGCCTGAAGCTCGAACTGGCTGCTGAAAGCGGGAATGCCTCGATCACGGAGCCTTTCAGACGGGATGCCTGCCGCAGCGATTCATCGAGCGGGACATGCCCCATGAATTCGAGCGAAATGGCGAGAAAGCGCCTTGCGACCTTCGACATGTTGTCGAACACCGCGCGCGCTTCTTCGTCACTCCTGGCCTTGTTGACCAGTATCCTGAAATGACGCTTGCCGTATTGCCGGTTCATCGTCTTGATCAGCGCGTAAGCATCGGTGATCGAGTCTCCCTCCGCAGATACCACGACGACAATTTCCTGGGCGGGCAAGCCCAGGGAGAGCAGGTGACTGGCGCTGCCGGCCGTCGTATCGACCAGAACGACATCCACTGGCCGTGCGATATTGCTCATGCAGGCGACAAGTCTCTCCTGACTCAATTCGTCCAGGCCGGCCAGCGCCTGCATGCCTTGATCCGCCTGCAATATGGCGATGCCGTCCGGTCCGGGAATCATGACTTCCTCGAAACTCATGCCGCATCTTGCCACGTCCAGAAGATCGTGAGACTTCCTGATGCCCAGCAGAGAGGTCAGGCTGCCCTTGCCGGAATTCTCGTCCAGGATCATGACATTCTTTCCCGCGCCGGCCAGGGCTGTCGCGAGATTGAATACGGTTGTGGTCTTTCCCACGCCGTTGCCCGAGCTGGTCAGGGTAAGTATCCTGACGAAATCTCGGCCCAGAAGCCTGCGCAACCCTTCTGCCTGGTCGATCACGAATTGCCCCATTTATGCCTCGAAGCCACCCGTCATCATCAGCGGATACTCGACGTCCTTGAGCGCATGCGGAGAATCTTCCTTGACGCCCCGGAATGCGCGATCGATCAAGTATTTCGAATTCGCCGCATGCAGGTCTTCGGGAACGCGCTGACCGTTTGCGATGAAATGCAACACAAGCTTGTTGCGCATGACCACATCGAGCGCCGAGCCCATGCCGATCGCCTCATCCACTTTGGTCAGAATGCATCCACCCAGCCCGCTTCCCCTGTAAGCCCTCACCACATCATCCAGAGTCTCTCCGCTGGAAGTGGCGTTAAGCAGCAACACCCTTTCGACATCGGCTTCGCAGCCGGAAAGCATCGCGACCTGATCGATCACTTTCTGGTCCTTCTGACTCATGCCTATGGTGTCGATCAGCACCAGATGCTTGTCCTTCAACTCATGCAGGATAAGATTCAATTCTGCTGCATCCTTGACGGCATGCACCGGGACGCCGAGTATTCTGCCGTAGATCCTGAGCTGCTCGTAGGCGCCGATACGGTAGCTGTCCGTGGTCACCAGGGCGAGCTTTCCTGCGCCATGGCGGACCACGCAGCGCGCTGCAAGTTTTGCGGTGGTCGTGGTCTTGCCGACTCCCGTTGGCCCCACCAGGGCGAAAACGCCGCCCCTGTCGACAATGTCCGCCTCCGGATTCGCCACGGCGAGATTCCTCACAAGCGCCGTCTTGATCCACTCGAGCGCCTCCCTTTCCGATTTCAGGGGCGGCATCTTGTCCATCATCTGCCTTGAAAGCCTCGGGCTGAAGCCAGCACCCAACACCTTTCGCATCGCCGAAACCTTCACGGGATCGCGCCGTTCCATATCCCCCCAGGCAAACCCGGCGAGCTGCTCCTCCAGCATGCTGCGCATCGTCCTGATCTCGTCTATGATTTCGGCCATTTCGGCCCTGTCGATCTGGGGTTCTTCGGCCTGAACGGGTTGGCTCAGAACTGCCGCATCGTCGCTTGCAAGCGCCGTGATCTCCACCCCCCCCGCAACGGGCCGGTTGGAAAGAATGAGCGCATCCGCCCCGAGCGCTTCCTTGACCTTGCGCAATGCCTCACCGGCCGTCTTTCCGCTGAACTTTCTGACTCTCATGCCCTACCTCCCAATACTGCTGTAACTTTGATCGATCTTGTATCCGGCACTTCCGTGTGCGCCAATACCTTCAACTGGGGAATGGCTCTCCTCAAGAATCGGGAAAGCAGGGTCCTCAACTGGGATGGCACCAGCAAGACCGGGGGGATCCCCATGTTTTCCTGATTCTGCGCAGCCACATTGGCCTCCCTGAGCAAGGTATCCGCAAGTCCGGGTTCGATGGCCGCCTCTGCGCCGCCGGATTGCATCGCCTGCATCAGAAGCCGCTCAAGCTTGGGATCGATGGTGATCACCTGAAGTTCGTTCGAAGTCGGGGCAATCTGCTGGACGATGGAACGCGCAAGCCT
>Ga0207433_10002754_pt1 | contig 35148 bp, 37 predicted proteins | sample YelNatPaOPGAMG01_FD_187559 | JGI IMG/M metagenome (GOLD analysis project Ga0207433, IMG submission 187559) | Hot spring thermophilic microbial communities from Obsidian Pool, Yellowstone National Park, USA - OP-RAMG-01 (SPAdes) (version 3) | ecosystem: Environmental > Aquatic > Thermal springs... | reverse complement strand
TACTATTTTTTCTTATGCTCCATTCCTTCCTGCATCCGTAGCATTTAAAGAAGCTTCTTCTTACTCTTCCTATCTTTTGGTGTCCACAAAAGGGACAATGGTTAAAGGTCTTTAGGATACCCTTTACTCTTAAAAACTTCTCCGCTTCCTCTTCGGAAGAGGTCATTTTGACGAGTTCTACTAAGTTCATCTTCTCACCCCCATGCTTTATTATAGCATGGTGGAATATATTGAGCAATTACCAAGAATAAATATCGGTCCACAAATCGCCGAGAGGAAATACCTTTTCGTTAACGTCGATTTTGACAAGTTCTAATTCACCCCTGTTATTATATCTTTCTATAAAAAAGTCAAAATCCTCTATCTTTTCAGGTTTATCTACCTTTGACTTTGAAATTAAATCCAGCCATCCTATTTTTAATTTTGTGGTATTTCTATTTGGTTTCCATAATTTCGTAAACAAGCAACCATTATTAAAGCAATAAAAAATCGTATTATGCTTTAAAACAAATCTGTTTCCAAAACTTTTGTATCCGAATAAATCTGCCTCCTCGTCTTTTGTAGCGTTAGTGTTAAATATTATCTCCTGAATATTGTCAAACTGAAGGTCTTGTAGTAATATCTTTCCATAATAATTTGCGTTTTCGTCAAGGTGCAAATAAAATGCCCCCTGTTTTTTTAGAAAAGTTTTCACAAGATCTACCCTGTCTTTAATTAATGCCAACCATGTACTATTTCTAAATCTATCTCTATACAGAAAATCCTCCCCAGTATTAAAAGGTGGGTCAATATAAATCGTTTGCACCTTCTCTTTATATTTATTCAGAAGCAAATTCAGCGCTTGCCAGTTTTCACTTTTGATGAGCAAGCCATCCAAGAGGTCGTCTAAATCTGCGTTCTCAGTGAGTTTCTCGAGGAGTTTCTCTTTGAATTCTGGGCTAAAATGCTTTGTATCAATAGGAAGTTTCTTCTTTCTAAGGTCGTTTTTTGTTTTTGGCATTACAAATCCTAAATCTTCCCATTCTTTTCTCTGTTCTTTGTTAATCCATATCTCCTCATAAAACTCCTCAGGCACTCGGTCGGTTGTTATCACATACTCTGTCTTTAAGACAAACTTCTTTTTCCACCATAGCCTTTTCTGGAAATCCTCTATCTGGGAAAGGAAATCAATAATATCCTCGCCAATTTCCCGCACTACTTTGGCCCGGGTTATATGTTTATCCAAAAATCTTTCCTTCTCCAGGGTTTCAATATCTAAGACCTCCGCTTTGATAAAGTAATCCAGTTGTTCGGAGAGGAATTTCTTAAGGTTTTTGTGAATGAAGTAATCCCTTGTGTTTTTGGCGGTAAATCTTGAGATGTGATAAAGAAGGAGTGTCTTTTCGTTTTTGTATTCTTTCCCCAGAATTGCCTTTAATGTAGCGGCCTTAACTTTCTTTAATACCTCATCATAACTTTTCTGGTTAATCTTCTCCTGCTTGGCAACGCTGCTTCCACCTTCTACATCATAGTGCTTTACCTCTTCTTCAGTAAGTTCTCTATACTGAAAACGGATGATTAATGCCTTATCTTCAACCGTTAGCGGTTTTTCATCGTCAAGAATAAAAAACCTTTCCTTAGTTGCTTTGTTTGAGGCAAGCTCTTCCTTTGCTGAAACGATACGAAAGGTGACTTTGTAACCATCAGCTTTAAATGTGTAGTCTCGGAAAAGAAGGCCTGTTTTTATGTAATACTGGTCTGAATTTGCCCAATAGAGTTTCACCTCTTCGCCGTTATAAGGAATGGCATATTTATGCCCTTTTATGGAATAGCGGTAATGGGGAACAAAATCACCTTCTTCGTAGTATCGAGAGAAGAAGTTATAGAGGTCATTGAAAACCTGTAATTTAATTTCATCAATAGCTTCCGCCTCATCCCTTTGTGCTCTCAGCGAAAGAAATTCCTTGCCCACAGGAGTATCCTTAAACGCTTCTTTAAGCTCTCCAGTAGGAGTAAGAGCTTCTCTTCCTAATGTTTGCATAACCTTCCCTTTCGCCTCTTCAAATCTCCGATTTATCTCGGTTAGTCTTTCACCTTTATGTTTGGCGAAGGCAGATTCTACTTTGTTAACAAGGTCCTCTTGAATAAATTTCTCAATTTTATCCCGTTTGTAGTTTAAAATGCGATAAATCCCGAAATCCAAATCAGAGGCTTCGAACTGAAAAAGCTTCTTAAGAAGATCTTGAAATTTTTGAATATTATCCATAAGTTACCTCTTTTTGAAACATAATGCTTTTCAATAGAGTAACAGATCTGAGGCATAATGTTAAGAGGTTTAATGAAATCTATCCTTATACCAGGAATAAATCCTATTAGATTTGAGTAAGAATGTCAAAAGAGGTCTAAAATCTAAGTGTGAGAAAGGATGGTTCCCAACCCGTGCTCCTCTTGGTTATCTAAATACCAGATGGAAGGAGAAAGGGAAAAGGGATGTAATAAAAGATCCTCGAAGATTTAAATTGGTAAAAAGGACGTGGGAATTGATGCTTAGAGGTGGCTATTCTCCTCCTACCATTTTAAAGATCGCCAATAATCAATGGGGTCTAAGGACACCTCATGGGAAACCCTTATCGAGGAGTGCCATCTATAGGATCTTTGCTAACCCTTTTTACTGTGGTCTTTTTGAGTATCCAAAAGGAAGTGGAAACTGGTATCAGGGAAAACACGAGCCAATGATAACCATTGAGGAATATGACAGGGTGCAAGTTCTTCTTGGAAGAAAAGATAATCCCAGACCAAAAAGGCATGACTTTCCATTCAGAGGACTGATAAGATGTGGTGAGTGCGGAGCGATGGTAACACCTGATGAGAAAAATCAACTTATCTGTCCAAACTGTAAATATAAATTTTCTTATAACAATAAGCTGGCCTGTCCAAAATGCAAAATCCAGATTAAGGATATGAAAAAGCCAGTCTTTCTTCGTTACCTCTATTATTATTGCACAAAGAGAAAAGATCCCAAATGCTCTCAAGGGTCACTGGAGATTAAAGAACTTGAAAAACAGATTGATGAATTTTTAGCAAAGATTGAGATCTCTGAGGGCTTCAAAAATTGGGCAATAAAGTACCTTAGGGAAGAAAATGAGAAGGAGAAGGCCTTAAGGGAAGAAGTATTAAAATCTCAACAAAAGGCCTATGAGCAATGCCAGAAAAAACTCAGTAACCTTCTTGAGCTAAGGCTTTCACCATTAAATACCGATGGAAACCTTCTCTCTGATGAGGAATATGCCGAAAGAAAAGCTGAACTTATAAAAGAAAAGGTCCGGCTTGAGGAAATCTTAAGAGAGGGTAATAAGAGGATAGATTGCTGGCTTGAGACTGCTGAAAAGACCTTTGATTTTGCCTGCCATGCCAGATACTGGTTTAAAAATGGGACTCCAGAGGAGAAAAGTCAGATTCTTCAGGCCTTAGGTTCGAACCTGATTTTGAAAGATAAAAAGCTCGAAATTGAGCTTAAAAAACCATTCCAGATAATTTCCGATGTCCTAAAAGGAGTGGAGAGGATAAAGCCTTCGTTCGAACCTGAAAAAAGGCACGAAAATAAATTCAAATTGGACGAAACCTACTCAAAAAGTCCTATTCTGTGCCCCAAAATGGACGAAGTTCGAACCTGCATTATAGAAAATTTAGGTAGTTTCTCTGTTCCTTCATTTAAGGAAAGATTATCAAAGGCAGCTTAATGGTTTTGGATTTCGTCTGAAAAAATAGAACTATTGCGCTGCGTGAGTGTTTTAACTTCGCTATGCCACTGTTTTAGGCCACTCCGTAAGTTACTTGGCTTACCTCCGTCCAGCTCTTCTTATGTTTCTTCGTGTGGTTCTTTTAGTAATTCTTCTTTTAGCTCTGGATAACTGTGTGGCGCGTCTGTATCTTGCGGGAGATGTTATGGGTCTGGGGTATCCTCTGCCTTTCGTACTTCTTGCTCCTTTTCCTCTACGTTTTTTAAGTTTTTTAATTTCCTTTTGGAACTTTTCTACTTTATTTGGCTCTTTATTTAATTCATATTGGCCGTCCATGTTTCATTATCCCCTATAAATCATCTATAAGTGTAATCGCGTTTTAAGCAGAGAACAATTTCCTATAATCCTTTAAGGGTGTAAGATTAAAATTGTGTCTAAGACCAAAAAAAACCATAAAGGAGGATTGAGAAATAGATCAAGAGACCGGGGTTGCCCCCGTCAAACCGGACACCCCTCTAACTTATTCTCTCTCATCCTGTATTCCCTTGGTGATCTCATCCTAAGCCCCTTATGGGGATGATTTATATTATAATCTTCAAACCACAAAGACAATAGTTCCACTACCTAAAGGTTGGTCGTTGAAGCAGGAAGCCCCCTGCGATAGCCGGGGGTAGTTCACATTCAGAGCCACAGAACCCAGCTGATATTTTGCAGTTCTAAAGCATTCTCAAAAGAAAAAAACGGAATCATTTTCTTTGAGCGAGGGGCGAATATAATTGCGGGGGTGGAGATTTGAGAGACACTGTAAGGACTGTACCATTCCATCTGGAATGGATCTGCCTTTAATGAACCCGTGCGAATGAGTATCCTCTCAGTGTACCGACCGTCCCTCGGATAAGGGAAGACCATCATTCCTGGCAAATGCGTGTGACTCGTCACGACAATATCTGCATCAGGATAGAGGGATCTCAATTCCATAATTGAAGAATGAACAGGATTTAGATGGCTGTTAAAACGACTTCTATGTATGAAGGCTATTCTGTATTCCTCTTCATTAATTTTCAGTCTTAGATACAACCTGTTCTTTGCAAGGGGGATGTTCTTTTCCCTGAGCAGCCGGACATAAGGATAGGATGGTGTAAAGTTTTCGTGGTTACCAAGCACGCAGGCAATGAGTTTGTTTCTTTCAATAAGAGCATTAAGAAACTTTACATAATAATCCCTCTGTAGTGCCGGGGTTATGATCTGTGTGTTTACTATCGATTGCAGTAACCGTGGTACAGGAAGTTCGAAATTGTCTATGAAATCTCCCACCACTGCAAGATATATATGGTCCCTTTCAAGCACGGTTTTCCATATTTTTAATAACTTCTGGTAATCTGTGTATATCGACCCGAAATGAACATCTGAGGAAAAAATAATCATCGGTGAACAGGTCAGTCTATTAAATTCAATCTTCACTTCGTACTCATTCCTCGAGAAATAGTCACTATAAAGTTCTCTGATACTGCTGACCCTGTTAAACAGTTCTTCTAATTCTTCAATGATGTCTTTGCTGTTTACAGCCTCCTCCTCCATCTTTATCCTCCCTTCCCTTTAAGACGTCCTCCAAATTTTTTCACGGTGACTCCGTTAGTGCCGTATTTTTGAATATCCCGATCAGTCAAAAGCTTCTCAGGGAAGAGACACAGGAATTTCAGCTTTCTACTGGTTCTGGATGGCTCAATAACAAGGGACACAGACACCACAGGTGAATCGCCGTTCATTGCCGCCACATATCCATACTCCTCCAGTGCCTGAACGAAAAGCAAATCATGGATCAGCATTCCCGTTCTCTGCCGGTAAAATTCATTAATTTCATTTACCGTTTTAGGATATGTGAGAAGCAAAACCATCCTGTCTTCCACAGGAACCAGATAATAATGATAGCCAGAATTGAACTTTGTATAAACGAGTTCCCGCAGGCAGTCCTGCCATATGGCAAGATCTATCCTCGCACCAGGAGACGGGGGTTGCATTTCAGATTCAAAAACCTCCTTTTTCTCCGGTTCTTCTCTGGCCTCTGGTTCTGGTAGTGGTATATCCTCCTGAGTGATAATGTTCTTCTCAGCGTCCTTTACACTGGCCGCATCCACCTCCCTGAGAATAACCAGGAACGCATTATCTACAGTAATTCTTGAATGGTGGAGCCTGATCGCCTCTCCAATAGCAAGTATCTCATCAATAGAAAAGAGTTTCACCTCATCTCCCAGTATCTTGAGTAAAAGCATGGCCGATATTTCAGCGTGATTTTTCTGATCATTTCTTGTTCCGGTAATTACCAGATCTCCCTTTGCTTTAAGCATAAGAGGATGATATTCATAACCGTCCCCCTCTGTCTGATAGAAGGCAATTTTACCAGCATCATGAAGTAGTCCAACCACAAAAGCACAAAACGCATCTCTCGTACTCCTGCCTTTTTCTGCCATTTTCTGTGCCATTGCGAGGGCAACGTCAATGCTATGCCGCCATAAACCGCCAGGATAATTCTCATGGTGCTCCACCGAAGCAGGATAAGGCGCCATGATACGATAAACCCTTTCACACAGTATCCTGGCCTCATCAGCGTAAAAACCCAGGACGGACACCAGCCTGTGTTCAGGAACGGGACATGTGTTTTCAGGAGTTTGAATCTGAGGAGGTCGTTCTTGCCTTTTCTTAAAAAACGTTAAAATACTCATAACAGATCATCCAGGTTTATTTTTCCATCAGGAGAAACCTTCTTCTTCCTGTCAAGAAGTACCGCTATCAGTTTTTGCCCGTCCTGGGTCTGGATATATTTCTGGACTGCTTCTCTAACGAATATTGCCCTCCGGTAAGCACCCAGTTTTGTCAGAATATCAGTTACATTCGGGTCATTGATCGTTATCTGAACTCGAAATTTCATGTTATGCGTTCTCCTGTGCTCTGATCACAAACGACATCGCATTGGCAAAAACAGGCTCAGGAGGGATAATTATTTCCACCTTCCTCGAATGGATAGAGACATCCTTTGCCAGGCCACCGATAACCGCCAGATGACTGAAATAGGCCGTACCGGGTGCATTCGCCTTGAGATCACTAATAACCATTGCAATGGTCTCACGAATGTATTCTTCCCTTAATTCTTTGATAAGGTCCATGTAGTCGTATACCTCCAGCCCCACCTGAAATTTTCCAGTCCTGACAATCTGTTCTATTTCAGGAAGGGTAAGTGTTTTTCCCACATCTGAAAGAACTTTTGACAGTCGAGGGAGGAGTTTTTCTCCTATTACCATTGCGCCGTAGTGGAAGAAGGTCTTGTGATAAACGATTTCTTTTTTTCTCATTAAACATGAGATGACAGTATTGAAGCCAACGTCCACAATCAACAGAGAATCAACATCAAACATCCAGGCACAGGAGGCCGTCTGGGGATACACGACTATCTTCTCTATCTGGCCGGCAAAATTAACTTCCCTTTCAAGCAAATACTGCATCCGGGTAGAATACGTACAATATGTTTCAAGAGGTAATCCACAGGCTATAATCCTGGGTCTTGTTTTAAGCCTGGACATTAAGGTAAGAATCACCACAGGGTAAAGTCTGGTAAGATCCTCGATAGTTACGGGAAAACGAGGCCTGCCAATCTCAATTGCTTTTTCCCCTGTATGCCACATATCGTTGTCGTCCCGATAGAACGCAGAGGGAAAGAGTATTTTTTCCTCAGGTGTTATGGCCTTTACATTACCGAATCCAAAATCCACAGATAGTATGTTATTCATACTGTCTCCTCCTTTACTTCAGAACCGTTTCTAACATCTGCCGGGGTATTTTTCTTCGGTATAATATCCTTAAGCAGTTTCCGCATTTCCCGGGAGATCGCCACTATTCTTGCAAATGCGGTGTCCAGCTCAGACACAAGCCTGTCATAATCGTCGTACTTTATCTTCTTCCAGAGGGCCGCATCCGCCAGTTTGATAATCGCCTGATTCAGAAACAACAATTCTCTGAACATTCTTGCCGTTAACGGAGAGCCAGGATACACAACGACAACACCGTTTTTCAGAGAACCCTGGATTACCTGAGCATCCTTTTTTCTCTGTGTCATAACTATCATTTGCTCACCTCCCTGTTAGGTAATTTTCTATGAGTGAGGGAGAAATCTCCCTCTTTATGCTCCTGCCAAGATGGGTGGCTATCCTGGCTGCGAATCGTGACAGGATTTTTTGAACCTCCTTATACGGGATTCCAATGGCCTGAGATATAACAAGGAGCTTGCAGCGAGCTATTATGTACACGCACGCCTTCCTGACTACCGGATCCTCGAATTCTGCCAGAGAAGCCTCTATAGCCTGTTTGAGGTGAGATTCGAATTCATCCAGGATGACGAGGTATTCGGCATTCTCGATGTCTTCCTCAATGCCGACCGGGTGCGCCGTCCTTTCGAGTGTTTCGTTGTCAATGCGTACCAGTTTCTTACCGCGGCGCCGGGGACGGGCATTATCGTTTTCACCATCCGGCGTGTAAACAGGTTCTGGACTGGACGGTCTTTTTGAACGCACCGGTCTGGCTTCCTGTGCCTGGTCATAAAAATCGGCGTACGCAAGGTCCAAAGCCTCCGACAGGGAGCTTGCGAATCCTATCAGGAACTTATTGCCTCTCATAACCTGGAACCACGGCTCCTTTATCTTTTTTACCTGTTCTATTTTATATTTTGCGACTCCTTCACCATCTATTAGATAGGTTACTCTCCCTCTTTTTTTCACAGTCAAATATTTCTCTGCGGTCCTGGCAGATTCCTCCGCGCTCCCGTACTTTCCTGCCTCCTCCTCTGTTGAGACACGGACAGGTCTATTCTCAGAAATGGTCTCTGTCGGAACGCAGGGATCGTTATTATCCCCGCCATGGAAAGTGACTAATGCATAATTGAGAAGCATAATCGCCTCCTCTCATGTATGTATTACTCGAGCCTAATAACCTCTCTCTTAAATGTTAAAACATTTATATTACTTCTCTGTTTTTTGACTTCTGATAATATCTCTTCCGTCGGACTTTAAGTGCCATTCGCCTGACAATCTCTTCTGCCTTCTCAGGCCGCACCCTGTAAAAGTTAACTATCTCTGCAAAAACTTCCTTCCACAGATTGCGGTCATTTACATCTCCGGACATAAAACGTGCGTAAGCGTGCTGTTCAGGTCTGGTCAGGTCTGCCGTCTCTACCAGTTTAGATCGAACAGAGCGAGATCTATATGAGAGCATGCGTTTTAAAAAGAAATTTGAATGCCAGAGTCTGGATATAGGGGTCAGTATTGCGTATACATCAGGGTCATTAAGGTCGATAATGCCTTTTTCATGGAGAAGAAGAATATCCTTAACCCTGATATGTGTTTTAGTGGCAATGACATTTACATCAACTTTTATGTCAACATTTGTACTGGCTTTTGTCATAACATTTGCCTCCTATATGTAATGGTACTTTCAGAGATTTTTTCCCTGTACGGTAGATGGGTTAAAAAATCTCAAAAAGTGCACTAATTAATAGAGAGAAAAACATCAGAAGGAGGTTCATATGTTCCTGAGTAAAGTAATGATTGTTCGTCTTTTATCAATTGCTCTTGTTATCATCGCCGGATGGACGCTGTGGAAAAGGATAGATGCAATAATCGATAATTACCAGAAATACTATGATATAGCTTTAATTCAGAAGATCTGGTCGGAAGAATCCAGGGAATTTGACAGAAGATTCAACGAGGGATTCACAGGGGGCTGGAATGTAAAAAGTGCAGAACCGGATTCAATCGACAGAAAATGGGAGGAGTACCTGAGGACTTCCCCTTTCAAAACCGAAAACAAACCAGTTCCCCAGGTGGCCGATGAATACACAAAAGCATATTATCACGGCCTGTGGAATTTCTTCATCAGAAGTGGCTTTGCGTCAATCTTTTCTGCAATCATCATTGGGGGGCTCTGTATAATGTCCATCCGGCATCTCTGGATACGAATTACGGAAAAAAGCATGGAAAAATTACTGTCAAAGTTTTAACCATGCTCGAGATAATAACGGATTATATAAAAAAACAGTTTTATATCTCTCATAAAGGTCTGATTATTGGATATGGCGAAAACATCCTGACAGGAAAAAAACATATAGTCGCCATTCCGTACGACACCGCTAACAGGCATACATACATTCTCGGTGCGACAGGGTCAGGTAAAACAGTACTCCTGCGAAATCTTGCCTACCAGGTCATAAAAGATGGATATGGCCTTCTGTTTTTCGATATGAAAGGCAGTAATAGTGGGTCTGGTCCTCTAAAGGATATCTGGCTTGCCTGTTGTGAAGCAGACAGAATGTCTGATTTTGTATATCTATCTCCAATTGACAATGTAATCCCGACTGCGACATGGAATCCACTCCTTCACGGAGATGCAAGCCTGGTCGCAAATAAACTCTTTGACGCATTTTACAATATAGCGGCAAATGCCAGGTTTTATGAAGATGTCAAGTTTGATGTTCTCTTAAAACTCGTCACCTGTGCAAAGAGCACAAACAGACCCTTTACGTTTTCGACTCTTGCGGAGGCCCTCTCCTCACCGGAAAAACTCGTACAGTTCGGAAATAAAGCACAGGGAAAAGAAAAGGAAATGATTCTTGAAATGGCCCGCGAGTGGAAGAGTAATCCAATGCAATTTATCAAAAATATAAAAGGAACTGCCGTTGCCCTGCAGAGACTGAGTATGTCCTATCCGGCAAAAATCGTTGAAACTACAGATCCCACCCTTAACCTTGCGGAAGCGATAGAAAAACGGAAAGTAATTTACTGTCTTCTGCCGACTCTCCTGGCAAAAGAAAGCATGCGGCACATTGCAAAAATGCTGCTGAGTGAGTTAAAAGCCATTGCAGGGGAGATTTTAAACTATTCGAAAAAGAAAGCGAAATATTTTGTCATCATAGACGAGTTTGAGGAATTTGTCTTCCCTGCAATAAAGGATATCTTTAATAAAGCGAGAGAGGCCGGCATTTCTATGGTGATAGCTCACCAGACACTGGCAGATATCAACTATGAAACAGAATCAGAAAGTTTCTCCAGATCGCTGATAGACAACACCACAACAAAGATATTCTTACAGACAAATTCCCGTGAAAGTGCGGAATATTTCGCAGGGATAATTGGAGAGTATCAACAAATCCCGATATTATCAAAATGGGTAAAACCCAAATACATCGTTCCTCCTGAAATCTTAATGGGAAAAAACGCTTTATATGAGGCAGGTCTGACCGTTGGGGAAGCAATTGTTAAAATCGACGCAGATATCTTTCGCGTCAAAATTCCATATTCACACAGAAGAGAAAAAATACAGATGGGAGAGGATATTCCCTATCCAGGCAAAAAACAGGGGAGTTAAAACACTAACAGGCAAGCATGCAACAAAAATAGCGGAAGCACTGTTATTAAGACTTAAACTCATTTGTCAAAGATTTCATGTTTTAACGACCGTACCGCAAGAGCAGGCCTCATGTAGAGATAAGCCAGTACTGACCTGAGTGAATAAACCCGGAAATCCATGGCTTCGACAGAATAGTTAGAAATTTTCATAGCAACATCATATTCGGGCATTTTGCACTTGTGGCATGTAAGGTCATATAACTCGAGATCTCTTGTATAACCCCTGACATGATAGAGTTTTCTCCCGCCCGGCGTTTCAATTTCTCCTATCAGGATATATCCATTGCCATCTGGAGGGATATTTTTTACCCTGCACTCTCCATATCCGATTGGAGTGTCCAGTGCATGCTCTACAGCCGCCTTGGCAAAGGGGGCAATGTGATAGAGCACCACTGATCCAATAACTAGATTGGCAGCACCCGCGAGTCCGATATTATCTTCAGGGTCAGAAGGAGAGATATATTTGGAAGTTATCCATGTAACCAGGACAAGAACGACTACTGCTATAAGATAGACTTTGACAATCTTAATTACGACACTCATTTTTATCACCTCCTGTTAATATATTACAGGAAGGTGAACTACCCCCGGTTTCCGCAGGGGGTTTCGTGCTTCAGCTCAAGGGATTTGTCTTCCTCTTTTAAAAGGTAACCTTGAATGTCAGGGTTTGAGTATAGACTCCGACAGGACATACATATTTTGAAATGCTTGACCGCCATGAGCAGTATGTAGAAGGCCTTACGAGAGGATACATGTATACAGTCTCATCCTGTCCTGTACCTGTACCTGTCTTTAATACCTTGTCTGTAGACTTCAGATATTGCGTCCTTCCAGGATCCTTATAAAGGATCAGGTACAGAGACTGAGAACCCTTGTAAAGATATATATATCCTCCTGTCGTAGGAGAAGGAGAATAAATAGAAATTGTATAACTGGTCCCGGATGGACAATTTACAGTAAGCTGGTGTGCTGGCAGATTCTCGCCGGCAGTTTGTAAAAAGCCTGGAATAGTAACATTATAGTTTGATGCTGTCAGAGTACAGGCCCGGGCCGGAACCCGGGCCACGGTCAAAAGAAAGAGAGAGAGAAGGAGGAAAAAAGATAATATTACTCTCATTTTACCATGTTGCTTTAATACCCAGTCTTATTGAATATGTGCCGGGTTCCATAACGTAACCTACACCTGAAACGCTCGTGCAGCCATAACCAGTATCGCACCCTATTTTTGTGATAAGTGATATACTTCCCTCTGATGCGGACGAGGGAAGTTGTATTGTTGAATTGCTTGTCAGTTGTGTACTCCCAGTAGAATCATACACTTTAAGTTGTACTTTCCGTGAAGAAGATTTTACTAAATACAGGGAAGTACCGTCCGGATTAAATGCTAGTGAAAAATTTATTCCGGGAGTACAGGAATAGCTAAAAGTATAATTATCAAGATCTTTTACCTTACTGGCAGGAAAGAACACATCAGTGTTTTTTGAATAGGACGGAGTTGTCAGTGCGCAGTTCCCGGTAACGTTAATAGTTACTGGAACCTGAACGGAGGTTTCCCCTGCCATTACAGTAACCGCAAAAGCAAGGAGAAATATCAGTGATAAAAATACCTTTTTCATGTGTCCCTCCTTTCTACCATGATATGGTTATTGTAAGAGTGTCAGTATATGTACCCATCTCTGGTAATGGATTATCTGCTTTTAAAACCTTTGCATATATAGTTTTACTTTCCTGATTCCCCGTTGCCGTTCCCTGTGCAGTATTCTGACTGTTGACCCCGATTTCACTGGTATATGAATTATCCCAGTATAACCGGTATCTTACATATTTGTCTGGATCCTTTTTTGCCTGTCTGGATGTGCTATCTGCATTCTGGCCACCGCCGACAGTTATTGTATAATTTATTCCTGACGAACATACATAGTTTACACTGAAATTTCCGGTTCCATCGTCCCCGCCAAGAGCGTAATACATAGAGAGAGAAGGAGAATTCAAAATAATGCATGCCGGATCAAGTGTTACGTTAAAGTCAAAATACGATGTCGTGTCCACTCCCTCTGAAAGGAAAGGTAACAGAAGAAATAAACAGAGAAAAATTGTCACTGCTTTTTTCATAGATCCTTACACCTCCTTTATATTTTTAGATTTGAATTGTTTTTCTTTGATTGTTATTGTTTTTGCCTTTATAACCTTTTCAGATCCAGGTCCTATATACATAACCACAGGCTCATCATTTACTTTTTCAATTTTCAGTGTTACATTGCCAGTGTTTTTAACAATAAAACCATCTTCAATAGAGCTTACATCGAAACTTTCAATAATCTTTACCGGTTTTACAAAGACCGGCACAGAATAGGACATAACAATCTGAATTCCATTTTCTTCTTTCTTTTGTACCGGTATCTCATTTACAACGATCCTGTACGTGGCCTCTTTTTGTGAAGTATCCGGTTTTTTCTTGAATGCAATTTTGAAATTTACTGGAGCCTTTGACGTTAACGGATATACCACCGCCTCCGGAGCAGGGATCAATTCATCAGTCTCCACATTCCACCGATAAACCTTTGCCTCAAAAATTTTTTCTTTTTCCTCATCTGTTACAGTACCAATAGTGAAGACCACCACCTTCTGACCTGGCTTTACAACCACAGGAATTGGCGAAATCAAGACAGCATGAACAGGGAAAGCCAAAAGACACATTAAAAGAACCAGTATGAATCTTTTCACTTCATCACCTCCTGTATATAAGTGCACTTTCAGAAATTTTTTCCTGAGATGCGAAGACAATATCACCTGCACTGAACACCTCATCACCTGTGTCTATTATTTCGATTTCTCTAGTGAAATTTTTATAAGAAATCTTGATCTTCTTTTTACCTCTGACAATACAGGAAAATTCTCCATCACTGTTAGTAAATACCGGTGCACCATTAATAATAATCTCTGTCTGCCGCAAAGGAGTTCCGTCATAAAATATCCTTCCCATAACCAGCTTTGTAACAGTCCCGGAAGCCGTAACCCCCTGTCCCTGTCTTGCAGCCACAGTCACAGTGTCTCCCACAATATTCCCTGAAAAATAAACCGTAGTGTCCCTATACGGCAAAATACTTGCTGTATGTTTTCTTTCTTTGCCTTCAACCTTCAGATTTCTGTCTATCACAAACCCGTCTCCTGGAGATACAGGCTCACCAATTCCACATTTAAAAAGACCCTCCTGTTTTACGCAGGCAGTAGACCCCTGAAGCAGTACAGTCGTTATATTTTCTCTTTCACCATTTGCGCGGTGTAGATGTTCGACTGTGTAAAGATTGTAATATCTTGCTTTTAATTCAGTCTGTATTTCAGTGGTGGTGTTTTTTGTAGTCCTTACAGTGAATCCCGTACTGCCTTCCGTGTTCTCCAGAGGTATCTGAAAATATCCATATGCCCGATTTTCTTTTTGAGAAGAAGTGAAATTCAGACCTATAATCGCATTTCGTTTAAAAAATCTCACCTGATGACTTCCGGAAAGGGAAAACCCGGAATGAGTGTCTATACTGCAGGAAATATTAAGACCGCCTGAAAACGTATTTGAATACGTGATGCTTCCTGCTGACTCCTTCTTTATCCCGTTATCACCGTTTTTATTTTTTTCGTATAAAAACCTGATATCCACAAAACCAGGATTTTTACTCTTAACAATACGATCCAGGTAAAAACCGAACTGCCCGGCAATATGCCGGTTACTGTCTTTATCTCTTTTAAATTCCGCACCAAAGGAAAACGCTGTATTACTGAAATTCTGAGAGAACCTGAATGCCTTATCAGTGGTCATTTCAAAGGAGGACTGCCCTATCCTGGAAAGATAATCAAATGAACCTGCAATTGCTTTATCGTTAAAATGAATACCTGCATTTAAAAAGTCCGATATGCCGTAACGAAAATAACCATACTGGGAAAGGTCTTTATATTCATTTTCCCCCTGCCTCTTTATGCCAGAGAAAAACGAATAGTCCATATATCCCTTCTTCAACATGGATGGAGAGGCTATATATGGAACTTCTTCGACTGTTTCCCTGCCAAAAGAGTCTTTTATTTTTATCTCGTATTTTCCCACCATTCCTGAAAAAGGGAGATTATCGAAAGTGAAAATTCCTGCGGGTAAAGTCCTGCGGTCAACCACCTGGCCATCACGGAGGATCTCAACTGTGGATTGAGAGGTCAATACGATTGATTTCGAAAGTGTTCTATAAGGCCTGACTTCAGGTTTTAGAGCATACTTTCTCGAAAAACCGATTCCCATAACAGCGTTCGCGGATAAAAATGAGGAAAATGTAGCAGGGTATATATCCCCTATTGTTAATTCAGAGAGTAAGGAGTCTATATCCCTTCGAAGGAAACTTATATTTCTTTCTAATTTTTTTTCTGTTTTAACAAAATCAGTATAGACAAAAGTACCACTAACAAAGACACCTGAACCGAGAGACAGATTCGTGTTTCCGTTAGTTCCGTTAAGGAAGCTCCTGGAGAGGGAATAATTTGTAAAAAAAGACGTTGAGACCTGCGGTGTGAAGGTAGTATTCCCTAAAAGATTTATATTTTTAGTTTCGAGACATTCGATCCTGGGCACAACATCATATACATTATCTTTCTCGTTATACTGCACAGTGCCAAAATCAGCTAACATTCTTGAACGACATTTACCCGTGGAGATTTCTTCTAAAAGGGAAAGATCCTTTGTGTCGACAATCACATCGCGATACTCCTTCCCCCCGATTCTTACCGTTGTGATAATTTCCTCTGCAAAAACACTGCCAGGGAGGAAAAAAGCCACTAATATGAAAGTCATTATGACAGATCGTATCACCGGTTATCACCTCCCTATATAACATTACAGCTGGAAAGGATTTTTCACTTCAGTTTAGCCCGACGAGAGGTGGACAGCTGAGCAGCTCCATAAGCATTCGAGCATAATATTCGTACAGCTCCATAACCGTCATATTTTTCCGTTCCGCCTCAGAAAGAATAATTATTGCCAGTCCGAAGGTGAGAGCGGTGGCAAGGCTTTCGTTATCAGCGTTCCGGGTAATGAAATCCTTTATTTTCACGTATATTTCCATGTGCTTATCCATTGTTCCATCCTTTCAAAAAGGGGATTGAATCGATAGATGAAGATAATTCCAGGTATAAGAAATTAGGAGTCCAGAAAAAAGAGAAGAGAGAGAAAGAGAATAAGAAAGAAAGAAACCAGTATAAAAACTGGTTTCTTAAGTGTGAAGATCAGAGTTAACCTTCTGGAAAACTACCAGTTTAAAAGACTGATAGTCCAGAAGGAAAACTCTACTTTAGAATTACTTACCAGACACCCTGAAGCTGGCCAGACCAGTACGCGAAGCTCTGCTGAGCTTCTTCTCTGAAACCAGGATCCTCAATCAGGGGGATAGCTCTCTTCAGTCTTCGTTGAACTTCAGAGAGCTTCGAGCGAAGGATAGCTTTCTCACCCGCACCTTCAGCCTTAGCAAGGGCTGTAAAACCCCCACGGAGAGTCCACAAATCCTTAGCCACCCTTTCCTTTAAAGCATCCTGGGGATCTATATCCTCCCTTATTTCCGGGGAAGGTATACCCCCTTTGATGACCTCCTGGGGAATTGTAGGGCTATGAAACTCCCGTGTCCCCTCCATCCATTTCGAATGGAGGTAGACACCAAAAACGACGCCTGCCAAAAAAGCTGGCAGGCACACAGCTAATGTAAATTTGACCATTGCCTTCATAGACACCTCCAAAACATTAATGTTTTTATACAAACTGCACATGGGCAAATATTGCCCCGGGCAGATTAAACAGGTATTTAACAACCCCTTCCCTGTCGGGCCTGCAAACCCTTATCCTGAACCATTTTAAAAACAGTCTCTTTTTCCTGGAAAAAAAACAGAAACTGCCACCCTTTTATGATTTCTGGACCCGAACAAAAAGGTCCGGAAGGTATTTTAAGACAGGGAAAAGGGTAAAACACTGAAAAACCGCTACCGACCGGAAAAAGAGCCAGTAACGGCTTTCGAACTTACCTGTCCCTCACCTCTCCTGACGAGGAGGGAAAATCCCGGGAGTTACAGATCGAGGTGCAACCCCCGGGATTTTTGCTTCTCCCTTAAAAGGGAGAAAACCTCCTCAGCCCCGGATGGACTATCCTGTATACTTTCTTTCCTGGATTTGGCCTACAGAGAATATTTCGTTTCCGGATCTGTCAGGATCGAGACTTTCGGATGGACCGGGCTTCCTGCTATTTCCCACCGGGATCCGCAGGGCCGGCAGAAGGGTGAGTACGGTCGAAAAGTGGTCCACTTACGGTAACAAAGTCGATTCCAAGACGCTTTTTGACAATTCTTGCTAACCCGTCAGGAACCTCGTTTCCCCCATAGAGACTTCTCTGGACGACTTTCTTTATATACTCGTCGTTCAGCCTCTCCATGAGAAACTTAGCATCTGTGCTTGCTTCAGCCACCTCAAACTCTCTCTCCGTGCTATCAGGGAGGTTTTCTACATCTTCCATGGGGACGACCTTTCTGCCTCTTCTTGCCGCATAAAGTCTCTGACGATCTTTCCATCCCTTATAGCATTTCCAGAACCAGCTCTTAAGGGTTATGCCTTTGGTAAAGTCGTACGTCTCCACAGCATGCAGTATTGCGTCATGAAGAGTGTCGAGATCAACATTATGCATGCACCTGAGATACAGCGGAAGTAACTCCTGCCATTTTTTTTGAAGATCCATGGGCCACCTCCTTAAAAAGTTTTTTTCCGCCTCCCTCATGCCCGGTTAAGGCCGGGAAGCACTTAAAAACTCAGGAATCCAGAAGGGAGGCGAAAACGGAGGTGGACATGGACCAAAAAAATGGCAAAAACCTTTCTTATTCTCCTTCTCTCGGCTTTCCGGGATAAAACCCGGAAAACTTAAAGAGACCTCTGGCACGATTGCCCCCAAAAAAGGAGGGCAACGGAATTGTCTCCATCTACCGTTATTCTTTTGTCAAAGAGCCCGAGAGGACCAAAAATGTCTCTCTCTATATATAAGTTACACTTTCAGAGATTTTTTCCCTCATCGTGAATATGAAATGTGAATCCTGCCGTTTCTTTCCGTAAAAAAGATTTTCTTAAACACACCCTTTAAGATTAATTCGTTATGCGCCTGGGATAGCTGTTCTTTTATTTTTGACATATGTTTTTTTTCTTCCATCTGTAACAATTGACACAGTCTTGTATATGAAATTTTCACAGGGAGATTTCTGTTTATCTCTGCCAGTGGAGAGATGATCTTATAAATCCCCCTGGCGATAGGACTTTGAAGAGACATGAATGTTTCGTAATTTATCTGGCTACAGTAGTTTGCATTGATATTATCCAGGTATGGCTGACTTAACCAGATGAGATTTTTCTTTGATATTTCACCTTCGGGGGTTTCCTCACCATAAAACACCACTCTGTCAAAGAGATTGAATACATCCTCGACATAGGATTTTCTTGCTGCATTGTAAAAAATTGTTTTTGAAGTCAGTACTATCGTTCTTAACCTTTTTATGGACTCTTTTATAAGTTTTAAAGAATGTCCCGACACGTCATATCCAATCATTTCTGCAATCTGCCTCAGTGAACCTATATCGACAGGATTTTTTACAGGTTTTGGCATGTCAGAGATAATTTTATTTATTGCCATGAAGACTAACTCATCAAAGGGACCTGGAAGGCCATATTCAATGTTTGGACTCACAAGCCATTCTCTTTTGACCTTTTCAGTACTGCTGGTGTAGAAAATGACGTTTTTCTCGCCCGTTCTGTTTTTATCCCTGACAAAGAGAGGCAGTCTCAGGAGATTCCTCTCATGGGATATTTTTGGCGGAGTGAGAGAACTCTGGTGCCTTCTGTAAATGCTTTCAACTGTGAGCCTTACCTCTCTTTTCGGGAGAGGCGGATTATTTCTTTCGTTCCACATATACGCCATTTCCAGGCATTCTTCGTAAGTTAAACCGTCTCTGAACCATGAACCACATAATCTGGCAAGGGCATTATTTCTGTTTCCTTTCTGTACTCCCTTATAGAGAGGTTTTAAATCTGTCGTTTTTGAATTTCTGTTCTCGATCTCTTCAAGAAAAATTTCCGGGAGGTCTGCCGGTGGGTTTTTTTGATACCATGTATATCGCACTCCTGTAAAATGCAGGCTTGGTGGTGCTATAACATATCCGCCATCTCCGCGTATATCGATTTTCATGTTATTAAAACTGACGGTGTTTTTTACTGTTCTTCCCGAAGGATATCTGAAGTATACGTGATATCCCCGCGAGGTCCTGGCTACCAGTGTATTCTCCATAATTTTATTCTGTTTTGCCCATTCGATAGCCTCAGGTGAATCCAGATCTACCACAACGATTCCTGATATTTTCCCTGTGATTATAGCGATACTGGCATGTGGATATTTTGTGAACCATTCCCGGACCTCGTCCGGGTCTGGATGTCTTTTCTGATATTCTGTCCAGGGTACGAGGGGTGCCTTTGAGTCTCTAAGCATATCATCCTGCGTTGTTCCTCTTGCATAGTGTTTCCCCTTCACAGGGATGACCGAAAACCCGGACCTGAGGTAGTTAAGGGCTACAGTCAGTATATCCTCTTCCATATATCCCTCCTGTATCCAGTTATTCTGTTTTTCCCAGGTAGGTTGTCCTGAATGCGACAAATTCAGACTTACCATTAACAACGACGAGTCTCCAGTCGCGAGCACAGGCAAGACAGTGGTAAACTCCCTGGAAATACTTCTCATGTCGCGGGTGGTAGTGTCTCCATGCAGGAATCAACATACCACTCCCGCAACGGGGGCATTTTTGATTCTGTGTGTTCGACATAACATACCTCCACTCTGTATATGTATTACTCGAGAGTGACCCTGCCGTCAGAACGACCACAGGGGGGTAGACCCTGTGGAGAAATCACCACAGGGGGGGATAGACCCTGTGGAGAAATCACCACAGGGGGGGAGACCTTGTGGAGAGATCACCCCACTGGGAGAGAGAAGAAGAAGGTAGGACCCTGTGGACAAATGACCACAGGGGGGGATAGACCCTGTGGAGAAATCACCACAGGGGAGAGAGATACTCTCGACCCTAAACGAACTATCTCTCTCTATTTCTCTCTACTTGGTATATTATTATATATATAGTGTCCAGATTTCCCAGTAATATCAAGAACTTACGAAAAAATTTTTCCGCCAAATTACACTCTCGGATGTTTCCAGATTTCCCAGTAATATCAAGAACTTACGAAAAAATTTTTCCGCCAAATTACACTCCCCCCTGTGAAGCAATCCCCCGGAGTAGGGTGGAACCCTGTGGACAAATGACCACAGGGTAGGAAGGTAGGACCCTGTGGAGAAATCACCACAGGGGGGGATAGACCCTGTGGAGAAATCACCACAGGGAGAGAGAGGAAGAAGGTAGGACCCTGTGGAGAAATCACCACAGGGGGGAGGTACAACCCTGTGGTCAAATGACCACAGGGTACCCTCTGTAAGGCTAAAAAACCGCAGAACTGCCTCTATATATAGAGGAGTGGAAAAAACGGATAGAAAGGAACAGATAATAAGGGAACTCAAATACGACCGCTGTCCCCGCTGTGGTGGCAGATTATTCTGGCCGTATATCGGTGGGAGTCCGGCGGAAAAGGAACTTTTTAAGGATAAAGTGAAGTGTTTTTCCTGTAGTAGAATGTTTTATCCGGCAAAGATCAATGGACGCTACATATGGAAACAGTGGCCCGAGAGAAATGAAGAAATAGATATTGTCTATTTAGATCAGGAGGAGTAGATGTATAAACGAAAAGAAAGGGATATTCTCAGGGCTATCCTGCAATATTTAAAAGTCATGCAGATTCCAGCCTGGAGACAATCCACGGGAGCGACTACTATTTCCGGCCGATTTCTTCGTTTTGGTAAAACTGGCATGTCGGATATTATCGGAATCCTCCCTGGCGGGAAATTCCTTGCAATTGAAGTTAAAAATGGCAAAAACAGTCTGACAGAAAAACAGAGACAGTTTCTCCAATTGATATGCAGTTTTGGTGGTGTTGGTATCGTTGCACGATCAGTTGAAGATGTAGTGAAGACCATAGAAAAAATCAGAAAGGAGGAAAAGTATTATGAAAAGTAAAGTCAGTTTGGTTTCACTCTTTTTTGTCATGTTTCTGGTTGTGCCTCTATTAGTCTGGACTCTGGATGACCCGGATAAAAATGCATTGAGAATGGAGAACGGAATGCGGACTGTCGATATAGGACGTATACAGCGGTTTATAGCTAACGCTGGAAATGAGGTATTTACGAGCGCCAAGAAACTGGAAGAGGCTGCAAAGCAGTGGGGACTGAGTAAGGAAGAAATAGAAGTCCTGCTTGCGGCATACAGGAAGAGTGTAGAAAAGGTAACCGAGGAGTTTATGCAAACTAAAACCGGATTTGAAACAATAAGAGAACTTGCACGTAAAGAGAATCCAGAAGTTGGACAAAAGTTTGATGAGCCATACAAGAAGGCAGAAAAAGAGGTTTCAAGTATTACGGAACACAAGCTAACAACTGCCATTCTTAACAATTACATGAACGATAAATATGGACATCTGCCTCCCCTGGAAAGGGTTAGACGAACACATCAAGATCTTGCGGAGGCTCAGAGGAAGGGTACCCGCGAGGCCTACGAGCCGTTCCTGAAGTACATGCCAGTGGAACAGCCATTTCGGATTGAAAAGGGGACAGCCGGAAAGATAAAGGAGGAAAAGACAACAGTAAAATCTGAACGGGATTATTGTAGTCTGGTCAGTGCATATATGGAATCAGAACAATATCGAGAGGCAGAAAAAACCGCACTGGAGGGATTAAAACATAGCAAAGATCCATCGACAGTTTACACCTTATATTTCGAGCTTGGAACTATATATCTTATTACAAATCAGATGGATAAAGCAGAATCTGTTTTTAAAAAAATGATAGAACTTAATCCCGGAGATGCTGTTAACTATTTTAATCTCAGCCTTGTTTACCACAGTACTGGAAGAGAAGAAGAGGCATTGAAAGCTTTTGAAGAGGCTATAAGGCTGAACCCTGAATACAAAAAACTTCTGGAACCATGATCCTGAGCACAGTATAGAGGAGGTCCTGTATGGCAGGGTTAAGCGAAAGTATATATGCCTCATATATTCACGGTTTAAATAACATTCTTTTTGTGTCTCTCGGATACCTGCAAACCATGCTTTACAGTGAAAAAATTCCGGCTTCTGCATATGACAAACTCAAGAAAATCGAGGACCTGCTTTCTAACGCAATAAAAACAAACAAAAAAATTCTTAAACTTCAAAGGGAGAGAATTCCGGAGATTGTCAATCTCAACGAAACCATAAATGATATGAAAAATCTTTTAAAATTCCTGACAGGAGGTCAGATAGAAATAAAGTACAGACTGACGGAAAACATACCTGGAATTAGGATCTTTTCTGGTGAGGTAGAACAGATATTACTTAACCTTGTCGTAAATGCCAGGGATGCCGTAGGAGAGGAAAAGGGCACTGTTATTATTCAGACAGGCATAGAAAACATCAGGCAAAAGCAGTACGCATTCCTGGAAGTCAGTGACACCGGCTGCGGGATGGATTCTGAGATACAAAAACAGATCTTTAAACCGTATTTCACCACAAAAAACGGTAATCACTCAGGACTCGGACTTTCATTCGTGCGTTCAATTGTTGAAAGGTGTGGTGGTATGATCAACGTTAAAAGCAAACCGGGAAAAGGAACGACTTTTAAGATATTGCTTCCTGTTTGAAAGGATATAAGTACACCTCCTCTCCCGGCGAATAATGTCCTTTCAAAGGTTTTTTCTATTTTTCCAGCACCAGTGAAATCTCTCGCTGTCTATCAAGCATTTTCTTTGCTATATAATGTTCCAGGGAATTTTCCACTACCACATAATATATAAACGTCGTCTCCTTCTGTCCTATTCTGTGTATCCTGTCCTCTGCCTGTTCGATGGTGGTGGGTATCCAGTCGAGTTCGGCGAATACTGCATATGCGGCCCTTGTAAGTGTAATACCTGTCCCTGCACAGGTAAACGACGCAATGAGTATCCGGGGATCATCCTGGTTTTGAAATTTACTTATAATCCTCTGTCTTTCCTCGATAGAAGTATCTCCTGTTATCACTTCAACGGAAAATTCCCCTTTCAGTACCTCAACAAGTTTTTCTATAACCACTCTATGGTGAGCAAATATAACGACTTTTTCTCTGTTATCTTCAAGAATACTCAATACCTGTTCGTATATGAACGGGATCTTATGAATGGCGATCTTCTGCCTTATTTCGGCAAGCTTCCTGGCTACCGGTAATGGAAGCGATATATTCTTCCTCTGGAATTCTTCCACCGGTATCTTCTCAGCCTGGAGTATTTCCCTTTCCTGCTTCACGAGATTAAAGGCTTCATGAGGGTCGATGGCTATTACCTGCCTGATTTTTCCGGGGAGTTCGGTTAAAACATCTGTCTTATGTCTTCGTACCATACATGTCTGTCTTAAAATTGTTCGTAATTCATCTGCATGTTCACTGGAAGTCGATAATTTCCAGACATTTCTTCCCATGACTTTTTCTCTTCTCGCGTCGCAGTACCTGGTCGCGTAATAATACCATGATCTGCCCAGAGGATGGTCCATCATCTGGAGTACAGGAAAAATATCTATCGGTGATTTCGTGAATGGTGTTCCTGTAAGAAATACCAGCTTTCCCGAAGGTTTTTTCAGTGAGACAAGCTTGTATGCCGCCTTCGTTCGTTTTGCCTTCATATTTTTAAGATAGTGCGATTCGTCAAAGACAAGGAAGTCATATGGACTGCTTTTTTCGAGTTCGGGGAGACGTCTTGCAAGAACGTCATAATTCACTATATGGGCCATAACTCCTGCACAGCTACCGGTGTTAAAATATTTAACTTCGTTTCGCTTCTTTCCGTTGTACAGAATAATGATAAAACCGACAGTGCCAAAGGACAGAATCTCATCTATCCAGACATTTTTTAAATGGGCCGGACACACGATCACTCCGGAGATTACTTCCTTTCTCATCATAGCCCAGACGCTCAGCGCGGATATTACCTGTGCAGTCTTCCCCAGACCCATCTGGTCTGCAAGGAGTGTGGCTTTAGAAGAAAGAATGTACTCTATACCTGCCTTCTGGTAAGAACGGATGGATGGAGCACAGAATTTTTCCCAGGGATAGCTTCCGTTTTTTGCAGTACTCAGCATGTATTTTTTCAGTGCTTCCTTCCCCTCATCGGTACAGTATTCAAAAAACGGTATAACCGCCTCAGGATTTCGGGTGAATAACCCTTCCCAGGAAGGAGTCGATCTGATTCTTCTGACTGTTTCCTGATCTCCCTTTCCAGGAAGGGCTTTAAACCAGTATCTTTCGGGGTTATAGATTATCTTCATCCTGCTACCTTTTCTTCCTGCCTGTTTTTCTTATAATCCCCAACTGCCTTAATAAAGTCCAATACAGCCTTTTCAAATTTATCCACGTCAAAGTCAGACAGGGCCATAATATACGGGACGATCTCTGTAAGGGCATTCAGTATCCGTACCACTACCTCTGTAACCTTCCTCTCGGTTATTACGCCCTTCTGAGGAGAGAGAAAATATTCCCTCATAATCCTGTATATTTCCCTCACTGCTTCCCTTCCCTTCTCCTCCTCTTCAGGAACTATTACGGGAGGTGCTTCCTTCTTTTTTTCCTCCTCCTTTTCCTGTTTTAAAATTCTGTGTGCGTCAGCGAGTGTAATTTCCTGTTTTTTTATGCTCTCAAGTAGCTCTGGTTTTTTCTTCTCAATTTCTAAAACCTTTCTGACCAGCCACGGTGACTCTCCGGTTATTCTTGCTATTCTCTCTCTCGTCCTCCCTTTTTCATCCTCATCTGTTTTCTGACCGGATAGCATGCGTTTTTGTGCCCTTTCCCTTTCTGCCTCTGCCAGGAGCCGGATAAAATCAATTCTCTGTTCCGGTGTTAGCTGTCTCCTCGCCAGGTTGAGGTACAGGGACATTATCTTCTCATCTTCTGACTCACAGTCACAAACAATACAGGGAATTAAGGAATATCCCTTTTCTCTGGCAATCCCTAGACGGTTATTACCATCTATGACTTCCTTTCTGGAGTTTATAATGACAGGAACCATAAATCCTAACTTCTCGAGGGATTCTGAAATCAGGATTTTTGCCTGGTCATCGATCGGAATTTCTACACCACCCTTTTTTAATTCATCCACCGTTAAATACACAATTTCGTTCTTCTTCATAAATTCCTCCTTCCCCTGTATTCTCTTTCATTGAAAAAGAACCCTCCACCCCGGGAGGAGGGTGGAGGGTGTGGTGGAGGTGCCCTATGAGGCCACGGTGCCTGACTCTCTCTCTGTATATAATGGTACTTCTGAAGATTTTTTCCTCCATATAGAGTGCCTTTAGTGGTTACCACTCTGACTGCCATATATACCACCTCCTGTTAATGTATTACCCGGGAAGGTTATTCGATCCTTTCTATCTCCTCGATCATAAAACCGGAGGATTTTCTGACATATACAATCCTGACTCTGTCACCCTTTTCTACGTCTGCTCTCTTTTTTGTCTTTGCAGTGATGTTATACCAGGTGCCGTTGTTCAGTTTTATGCCGTTTCCTGTTTTCGCCACGGCCTCGACCACACCCGTGACTGTTCCAGAGGTCGGAGTGGAATCACTTTCATTCTGCCCGGATTCTGCTTTCTCCGGAACTGGTCCGGTTTCATCGTCATCCCTTTCTGTGATCCACTCCTCAACTGCTTCCGCGGCAGAGATGTTAATGCGATTTATGGCATCCCTCAGCTCTGGCAGCCTTTCCACAATCTGAAAGGCAGTCTGGAATAACGCGTCGACTGTGATAGTCCCTATGTCCGTTTTTAAAATCTCCATGGCAAGATTCAGTACGCTCACAGGTGAGAGTGAGGCCGTCGATGATTTCAGAATTGCCAGTCTTCTGATTTCTTTACCGTCTCTGTTACCGTTCGTCATGTTTACCTCCTCTAAATATTTCACTCTCCACATATGTATTACACCTGGAGAGGGGTCGGAACTGGCAGAATACTACCCGGACCTTCACAATCCACAAAAATGTTCTCCCTGTCAGGCCACGAAGCCGTTATCCCTGCTGACTTCCCGGGTTGACTTTTTTCCTGGTAAAATGGATTTTGACCCTCTTTCCCTGTCAGATCGGAAAAAAAGGGGGTGTAAGGTACAGGGGGGGTGTAAAAAAATTCGTTATAAACGATTCTACGCGATGATTTTTTCTGTTCATGGCCTTTTTCCAGGGGGGAGGGGGTTGTACAGATTATCAGGCCGGGGGAAAAACGATGATTACAGGCCATTTTATGCGATGATCAGGGAGACCTTCTCCCTGTATGCCCTCTAAATCCTTATCCCTCCTTGTTCTCCTGGTCATCCTTTTTTCCAGGCAAAGAAAATGGAAGGCATGACATGCGGTGCCTGGCATGCCATGCCCTGTTTGTGTTTTAATGAGATCCTTTCTTTTTTTTCCTTTTGATGATCAGGATTACTACCACACCGATTGCCACTGTCGGAACAATGAAAAATAAAACGTTCGGGATTTTCTCCGTTATGGTCGGGATTTTCTCTGTGATGGCCGGGAATGTCCCTGTGACGGCTTTTTTTTTAACAAATTGCACGGTGAGGATCGGGTCGTTGCTTTCGATGGCCTTGTTAAGTTCCTGCATTAGTTTCTCGACGGCCTTAGGGTCTTTCTCGGAATCGTGGTAGTCCATTGCTACATGTACATATCCGTCTTCTACCCTTGTACTGTCAACCTGCGGGTTATCCCTGGTATGGAGTTTATCCTCTGCTAACTTTATTGCTGCAAGAAGTTTATCTTTTTCTGCAATATCTTTCGTGGTTTGTGTCTTCAGGATTGTATAAGTGCCATAAACCCTGTCAATATATCCATCTACCACTGTTTTGACATTTGCGAACTCCGGCCATTCAAGAAGCCTTGCAAAGAGCGTTGCCTGCGCCCATGCGTATCTCTTCAGGTTCTCCTGACCGGTCAGGTCTCCATATACAGAAAAAAGGAATTTAGCCCGGTTTAACATTGTTTTCTGCTGCGAGAATCCTATATCTTCAGGTTTTACAGTCTTGAATATCACAAAGCTTTCCACTAAATCGTTCACTCTGTCAGTATCATATGCCTTAAAGAAAAGATCCACCGCACTCGACAGACAGAAAGGATATGTCGCCTCATATGGACCCTGTATTGCCATTCCGAGGTATTTGTGAAACATCGGAGTTATACTGGTTTCGATAGCCTGTTCCTCCGATCTTTGCTCTGTTCTGGTTCTTTCTCTCGTTATTCCTCTTTCCCTGACCAGTGTAAAACTTGACTCGAGAAATTCCTGGGCTGCCTCTACCAGGTTGCTACTGCTTTTCCTCAGAGATTCTGTCTCTTTAATTGTCCGGGATATGGATTTTGAGATTCTCTTAATATTTGATATCTTCACCGGCAGAGTGGAATCGTATAACTGCCATGTAAAGAGGCCTGCTCCTGCTTTAAGTGTTTGCCAGCTCCAGCACACCTGACCCTTGCATGATTGCGGTGCCACGTCTGAACCCTCCCGGTTAACGAATCTCTCGTTTAATTCAATTACTTTCCGGGGTGCAGCTATAAAGTGACAGTGGTCCTCGATAAAATTCGGCATTACTAACCTGTAAAGTGGGATCTGCTGTTGCTGTTCTGCCATGATTGATAGAGGTAAAAGCAATAAAAAGGTTAAAATAATACAGATTTTTTTCATTGTTTCACCTCCCTTTTTGATTCAGGGAGCCTGGTGGCTCCCTTCTGTTCTGGGTGAGAGGGGACATGAGATCCCCTCCCGTTATTTCTCAATCCTGATTGTGAGCTTGCCCGGTGCATGTGGATCCCTGCAGCTCAATCCGGCCGAATCATAGCCCATGCCGATCTTGTCCCTGAAGAAATTATCTGAGTTCTGCTTGAGGATCTGTTTTTGAGGGGCGGGAAAACCGTCTACCACGTAGTAGATAAAGCCTCCAGGGTTATCGACGGGAACTGAAAAAGGCTCACTGTACATGATCATATCGTCTCTTGTTACAAAGAACCTGCATTCAACGCTAAGTGGCATATAACCTTCTCGATAGCCGTCTGCATATGCCAGGGTGAAAAGGGCAATAATCCCAAGGATAATGGTTATTCCTGTAACGATATCCTTCCGTGTTTTTGCAGTCATCTTTTATACCTCCTTTGTGTTGTTTTCTTCTCTTCTCTCGAGAACATCAGACCATGTCTCACCTCCCTTCCTCATTACGTCTCTCTATAATACTTATGCACGACAATACAGATTTCCTTCCTGGAAAAGATCCATACGCAAAACGTAATCTGTCCTGGCCATAACAGACTTCCATAAGAGGGTGTTTAACTGCTCTCTTTTCACTGTCACCCTGTACGACCTGTGAGGAACCTGACTTCTATACATGTGTTACATCTGCCGGGGTCACAAATCCTGGATAACTGCTCAACATGCCTTTCCTGAATGCAAAACAGGGATGGGAAACGAAAAACACATTGACAAAGGGGATATACTCTAAAATTTCAAAAAAACGCTCGTTTTTCCCTGTTAATTTCTCAACCGCTCGAATAATCGCACCGGCGGACACCTTCTGTGCGGCGTATCTGTCGGCAAGGCATTCAAAAAGATACCCTGTCTGAAAGAATATGGCATACAGGAGAAGATATCCCGGGAGGCCTGCCGCAGGAAGAATATCCTTTAACAGGAATACAAGAAAAAACCGTATAAGAATGTTACAGTACTTTATATGATACATTTCATGCTGAATAGCCGCTTCTTTCTCCTCGTCGGTAAATAGCGATAATATGTTTCCTTTTATCAGGATCACACCTAGGGGAAGACATCCGGTCGCAAAGAGACCTGGTTTTCCGGATTCCTTCTGTACGACAAAAATTCCTCTGGTATTTGAGGAATATGACCTGCCAGTGAGGAGAGAGAAAGAAGCAAGAGCATAGGTAGCTATGGCCACACTGACTGCCAGTTCTAAAATATTAATATTTCCGGGAATATGAAGTTTTCCCCTGCATAAAAGGAAGAGTATTATTAGAGACAGTGTTTTACTGGTAAACGCCAGTACTATTCTTGTATTGACCATAAAAACCTCCTTCTGTTCGTCTATATATTACTTCTGGAGGGATGGCCGCACATTATATTGAAATTAACAGGGGACAACCGTAGATATCGGGAGCCTTTACGGGTCTCTCTGGAATAACAAGTGCCATGTTAAATGTTGTGGTGAGGCCTCGCAGGGGGATCTCCTCACGTGATACATAGTGAAAAAAAACCTTTCTTTCCTGTTTAACGAAAGGAATCTATATAAGGACAAGGTGAAGTGTTTTGCCTGCGCCAGGATGTTCCATCCTGTTAAGGAAAACGGAAGCTATGTGTGGAGAAGGTGGCCTGAGAAGGTGGAATAAAAAAGCCCGGTGTAAATTGCGGTGGGGCCATAAATTCTCCAGAAAGGAATCAAATGTTCCTTTCAAAAGTCCCATTTAATGGGACAATCAAAAGGAATCAAATGTTCCTTTCAAAAGTCCCATTTAATGGGACAATCAAAAGGAATCAAATGTTCCTTTTAAAAGTCCCGAGGAAAATGTAGCGGGGGAGAGGATAGACCCTGTGGAGAAATCACCACAGGGGGGAAGGTAGGACCCTGTGGTCATTTGACCACAGGGTACCCTCTGTAAGGAAACGGACAGAAAGGAAGAGATAATAAAAGAACTCAGGTACATTAAATGTACCCTGAAAAGTGACACACTGTGAACGAATCTTACGTACATTTAATGTACGCTGGATTTTTACACAGAGTGAAAAATCTTACGTACATTTAATGTACGCTGGATTTTTACACAGAGTGGTCGAATCTTACGTACATTTAATGTACGCTGGATAGTGACACAAGTGAACGAATCTTTTTGCCCTTTAAGGGCATTCGGATAGTGACACATGGTGTAAGAATCTTTGGCCCGTTTAAGGGGATCGGAATACTTACACATAGTGTAAAAACTTTCCGTACATTAAATGTGCCATGACAATGTACGCATGAGCTGTGAGCGTACGAAAACTGAATGCCTCATTTAATGGGAATCCAGAAAGGACTCAAATGGTCCTTTTCGATATCTCATTTAATGAGAATTCAGAAAGGACTCAAATGGTCCTTTTCGATATCTCATTTAATGAGAATTCAGAAAGGGACCAAAAATGTCCTAAAAAAAGTTCTGTTGAGGAAAATGGAAGCTACGTGTAGAGAAGGTGGCCTGAGAAGGTGGAATAAAAAAACCTACCACAGTTGGTCGAATTTTGTGGCAGTTTAAGTGCCACTGAATATGACCACAGTTGGTCGAATTTTTTTCCCGTTTAACGGGATCTTGATATGACACATTGTGGTCGAATTTTTTTCCCGTTTAACGGGATCTTGATAGTGACACATGAAATAGAAAGGCCCCGCTGCAAACCGCAGTGGGGCAATAGGTGTTTCAGTGGTTCATGACTTATATGTACAAATTGTTCGAAAAAAAATTCTCATTTAATGGGAACATCAGAAGGGACAGAGTGTCCCAAAAGATATCCAATTAAATGGGAATTCCAGAATGAGTCAAAGTGATTGATGGAGTAAAAGGAAAGACTCACTGACTCCTCCATTTTCAACACCCCTCTCCCTTCCTGGCAGTAATACTAATATGTGGATAAAGAGGTTATAAAACTTTTCGGGTTGACTTACGACCCCGACCTTATCTATCATCTTCTCAAGTCAGAAGAAAGTGGGGGAGGAAACATGAAAGTCAGGGGAAAAATCAAAACCAAAGAAAAGTGCCCTAACTGTAAGGGACAGTTCGATCACATATTCAAGCTGGGGTTCATCTGTAAGAAATGTAAGACACAACCGCGCAGGTTCTACGTGGATCTTTCCTATAAAGGACAGAGAATCAAGATATATTCGGACCACCGGGGACATCCGCTGGACAGTTATAGCCTTGCGCTGGAAACACTCACCAGGGTAAACTCCGAGATCAGGGACGGCTGTTTTGATCCCTCAAAATACATCAAAAAAGCACAGACGGAATTCTACACAAAGACAAAACTCGATGAGTACTATGAAAGAAAGGTGAAAGACATAGCACCAGGTTGGGAGGCCCACTTTCGTAAACATATACAACTGGCCAAAGAATTTTTTGGTATCATGGATGTAAGAGATATAAGAAAAACCCACCTGGTCAATTATTCTGAATGGCTGGAGGGGAAAGGGCTTTCACCGAAAACAGTAAAGAACTACCTGGATACATTCAAGGCTTTTATGAACTATCTGAAGAATAATCTTGAGATAATAACCACACTACCGAATTTTCCCTCGATCGAGATTCCACAACCGCTTTTCAAGTGGCTTTCCACTGAAGATCAGGCAACAGTATTCAATGCAATTCCTGATGAGGACAAACCGATCTTTGCATTTCTCTTCCTGTCAGGGTGTAGACCATCTGAGGCACGAGCATTGAAAGTAAAGGATGTGGATCTCCAGAACGGTACTATCACAATACATCGCACCTTTTCCGGGAAAGAAGAACGACCTAAACGTAAAGGAAAGAAATCGCCTCCCGTTGTCATACCTATTCATCCCGAGATTCAGCCAATACTGGAAAAAGAAATTACAGGAAAGCATCCGGAAGCGTACGTCTTTCTAAATCCACGTACACAAAGGTTTTACAGTAAAAACGCTCTGTTAAAGAGGTGGAATATGATTCGTCGAAAACTCAACATAGATAAGTCTGTGCGGTTGTATGATGCTACGAGACATTCTTTTGCAAGTAACCTTATCAACCAGAAAGTTCCCATTGCAGAAATATCCAGACTACTGGGACACACCAATATAAAGACAACAGAGAGATATGCCCACGTTGATATTCAAAGCTTGAAGAGGGATATAACGAAAGTTTCCATTATAAAGATGCCTGCCAGGAGAGAGAAGGGGAAAACACCGGTGGAGAGTGAGGGAAAATGACAGTTACACTAAATAATTCATCCTCCTGGCAAATTCAGACCGGGACAGTAAAATCACCTGTGGGAACAGTCTGGGGCCGGTCTGGGGCCAGTATTTTTGGGGGGTTTTCGGATACAACCTCTAATGATTTCAATAAGTTAGACAGTGGAGGTGAGGGGGATCGAACCCCTGACCCCCTCGTTGCGAACGAGGTGCTCTCCCTCTGAGCTACACCCCCACTAAAGTCCAAGAATGTTCTTGATCTTCTGTTTGAGCTCCGATGTATCGGCAGATTTTACCACGTAATCTTCGGATATCCAGCTTGTAAGATCCTGTTTGTATTCACTGTATGCAGAGCATAGTATAACGGGGAGGTTCTTCCTTAGTGCCTTTATCTCGGAAAGGGTTCTTATTCCGTCTATCCCTGGCATCTTTATGTCAAGAACCACAAGGTCATAATCATTTCCCTTAACCTTTTCAATAGCCTCGTAACCATTTTCTGCGAGATCCACACTGAACCCCTCATCTTCGAGTTCCTCTTTGAAAAGAAGCCTCACATTTTCCTCGTCGTCTACAACCAAAATAAAGGGCTTTTTCATCTTTCCTCCCTGCCACCTTCCCGGATTTTACCATTTTGTGAAGAAGAAGTCGAGTCCTCATAGGCGGGGAGATAAATGATGAAGGTCGCGCCTATGCCGAACCTATTCTGAACCTCGATTTTACCCTTGTGGCCCAAGACTATCTTGTTCGATATTGAGAGGCCAAGGCCTGTCCCCTTCTCCTTTGTGGTGAAAAAAGGATTGAATATGTTGTCCACGATCAGAGGGTCTATTCCCCCACCCGTGTCGGCTATAGAAACGGCCACGTAACTTTTTGCCTGTATTTCTTTTTTAAAAACCCTTATCCCTATCTTTCCCTCTCCCTCCATAGCCTCGTAAGCATTTACGAGGATGTTTATAAAGACCTGCTTCATTTGCTCAGGATCGCAGTAGACCGGGGGTATATCCTTTTCGTAATCTTCTTCTATATCTATTTTTTCCCAGAGGGGATCGGATCTGAATAAGTTGACTATTTCAGAGATGACATCAGTTATATTGAGAACGGTCCTTTTAAAAGGGATATCTTTCGCATAGGTAAGGACGTCATTCAATATCCCCTCCAGGCGACCAACCTCCCTTAAGATGATGTTTAGGTACCGCTTTTCTTGGGGCCTAAGATCGAGTTTCTTGGCCAGCCTTTTTGCAAAGCCTCCGATAACAAGGAGGGGGTTTTTTATTTCATGGGCTATATTTGCAGTCATCTCCCCTAAGGATCTAAGTTTCTCCTGTGCTATTATCCTCTCCTGCGCCGAGTTCAATTCCTCGAGAATGTCCTTAAGCTCGGTTCTGAGGATTATATTCTCAAATCCGCTCGATAGATAATGGGAGATGGTATCGAGTATGTAAAACTCGTCTTGCCCTGAAAATGGGGCTGTTTGCCTCATCTTGCACGCGCTTATGACACCTATGATCTGCCCCTTAGAGATTACTGGATAGGAGTAAATGACATGGTCGTTCATAAAGGGGATAGATTGGCGCCTCGTCTCCTTCATTACCAGCTCTTCTATCTTTTTTACCTCTTCTTCTTGGTCTTTTGTTATCTCTCCAAATGTTACAGACCTTGGAGGCTTTTCTCCGTTTTTTTCCTTGATGGTTATGTGGACGAACTCTGCACTCAGTGTCTTCGCTACGATGAGGGCGATATCCTTAAGCATGGATGTGAGATCCCGATTGGATATTAGCACTTTTCCTATCTCAGAAAGGGTCATCAACTCTGTGATCCTCTTACTTGAGTCCGTATAAAGCTCGGCCAGCTTAATTAAGCCCATGAGCTCCTTGGCAGCTATGTTTAGTAGCCTCTTTTCTGCCTCAGTGAAAGAGGAGCCATAAGAGGACAAAACCATGAGGATACCATAGCACTTACTCTCATCGGATATAGGAAGAAATGCGAAGCGCCTGTAAGGGACGATAACTTTATCGAGGTCTCCTAAAAGGAGAAATCCAAGCCTCTTTGGAACATTCTGGATGGTGAAGAACTGGGTCTCCCTTTTCTGCGCGATAGATCCAACTATGCCCTCTCCGAGAAGGGGTCTGTGAGGGGAAAGTAGAATAGAAAGAGGGGACTTACGAGAACTGTACCTGAGTGTTAGCCTATTGTCCTGATCGAGAATGTATATGTGCGCCTCTGACCCGTTGATGTTCCTCTCTATGAGTTTTAAGATGCCATTTAGGCGTGAGTCTATCTCTATATTGGAGTGGGAGATCTCTACAATCTTAGAAAGGGCTTCTATGAGATCCATGTCTTTCAATCGCCAGCTCATAAAGCTTTATGTATTCTCTTGCCGATCTCTCCCAAGAAAAATCCTCATCCATACACCTCATTACAAGTCTCATCCAGGCCTCTTTATCTCTATACACATCGAGAGCCCTTCTCAAAGCGGAGAGCATGGCATCAGTTGAATACTCGTAAAATTTAAAACCCGTACCCGAATCTGGATTCTCCGAATAGTCTACTATTGTGTCGTCTAATCCTCCTACTCCCCTCACAACGGGTACGGTCCCGTATTTGAGACTGTATAATTGGTTAAGGCCGCAGGGTTCATACTTTGATGGCAAAAGAAAGATGTCCGCACCAGCTTCTATTAGATGGGCCAGATAGTCGTCATATCCGATTTTAACCGCAAATGTATCGGGGAAGGTCTTTCTCATATCCTCAAGTTCCTCATGGTACTTTCTCTCCCCTGTGCCGAGAACAACGTACTGTAACCCCATCTCCGCGAATTTCGGGATAGCCGGGATTATTATATCGAACCCC
>Ga0207433_10002752_pt1 | contig 35164 bp, 37 predicted proteins | sample YelNatPaOPGAMG01_FD_187559 | JGI IMG/M metagenome (GOLD analysis project Ga0207433, IMG submission 187559) | Hot spring thermophilic microbial communities from Obsidian Pool, Yellowstone National Park, USA - OP-RAMG-01 (SPAdes) (version 3) | ecosystem: Environmental > Aquatic > Thermal springs... | reverse complement strand
TTTTATTTCTATTTGTCTATAATCTTTGAACCCTCTACCATCAATTCTCTTACCCTGATTTAAATATTCCTTAACAAACTCTTCCATCTAATCCTCCTCTACTTTGAATTTTTCGAGTAAAGTTTTTCTCTGTAATTCATAAATTTTTTTACAAACCTCTTCTGCTTTTTTCAAAAGTTGTAAGATTTCTTCTTTAGTCAATCTTCCATCCATTTGCAAAAGTGTTATTAATCCTTTGGAAGGCATCATCGCTATCGCCATATCAGCTTCTGAATAATTGTCTTCCTTACCATTCAAATCTACTATTAGTATATCACCAACTTTTCCTACAGAACAAGCAGCAACCAAATCTTTCATTGGTATGCCGGCAGAAGCTAAAGCTATAGAAGCCGCATTTATTGCCGTAACTCTCGTGCTACCATCCGCTTGAACTATGTTCTCATAAATGTCAACAACGGCCTTTGGAAAATCTTCAATAAAAATTGCTGCAGATAAGGCTTCTTTTGTAACTTTAGAGATCTCTATACTTCTCCTATCTGGTGCTGGGTTTTTTCTCTCATCTACAGAAAACGGCGACATGGAATAAGTAACTCTAACTAGACCAACGTCACTCTCTTGCAGAAATTTAGGAAAGAGAGCACGTGGTCCATATACTGCAACTATTGCTTCCGTCTTACCAAAACTTACTCTTGCTGACCCATCTGCATTCAAAATCTCTCCCACAGACATTTTAACTTCCCTTATTTCTTCTGGAAGTCTACCATCAATTCTCCTTCCGTTTATAATGAGAGGAATATCTGCTTTTTTCATTTACCCACCTAGCATCTTTGCTATTTTTTCTGTTAATCCAGAAATATGAGCTTCTTTTTCAATTGTCAAAATAGCCTCTATAGCTTTTTCCTTTTTGTCGCCTTTTATCCAAATTATCCCGTTTTGCCCAACATAAATTTCGGAGCCAGTTTTTTTCTTAATCAATTCTATCATACTTCCACCTTTTCCTATAACTCTAGCTACTTTATAAGGAGTAATCTTTATTGTTATCCCACCAAAAAGTTTTCTTGCTAGCATGTCTTTCATGCTAACCTGTACCATCTTATTTTTTGTAACTTTCGTGATCTTACAAAAAATTATATCACCAATATCGTAAAATCTACTCAGATCAACCCTTCTCACGTCAACAAACTCTTCAACCGCTTCACCAAGAGGTAAGAATGCTTTATATGGAGAATTTATATCAACCCACCATCCAGAAACTTCTATTTCTTCTATTCTACCTATAATTCTATCTCCTACCTTCGGAAAATATTTGCCAGCAAGAGGAACAACAGAAATTTCATCATCAGAAACTTTTAGTATACCCAAAACTTTTGAAAACACCTTTTCTCCTTCAACATAACAATTAACAACTTTTCTTCCTTTTCTTTCTTCAATGTATGTCCCTGGTAAAACAATTTCTCTTTGTGTCATACTTCCACCTTTTTCAAAACTTTTGATTCATAATTGCCTTTAGTTATTTCAGCAATCTTTCTAAAGAATTCATCTTGAACTCCACTAAATATTTCAATTTGAATTTGCAAACTTCCATCTCCTAAATATTGCTCACTTTTTACTTCCCCTGCTTTTGTTATTATACTATAAGCTTTTCCAACAAATTGAGGCGGTATTTTTAGTTGTAAAAGAATCTTTTCGAATTTTATTGGCAGAAGAGTTCTTATTGCCTTTAATACTTTTTCTATTTGAACTTCCGCGTCTAAAAATGGATCAATATTTACTCCAACCTTTTCCATAGCATTCAATATTCTTTGAGGAGGATGTGGTGTATTGGTTTGTGGATTTATTGCTCTCTTCGAAATTAAAGTTGCTATTTGATTTTTCTTTTCTTCTATTAATTCTCTTTTTTGTTCAGTAGTTAGAGAAAACTCTCCCTTTTTTATTATTTCTTCCGCTATTTTATACACATCAGTAGTTCCGAAAGTCTTTTGCAAGTCTTCTTCTCTTACAACTTCTCCTTTCCTAGCATCTTTATATATAGCAGGATAAGCCAATGCATCTTGTATATTTATATTTGCGCCTTTTTTCATCTCAAAAGCTTTTCTTGGGTCTACTAAAATCTCAAAATTTGCCCCTTTAGACTTTAACCTTGCAACTACAGCCTTATCAACACTTATCATAAGAATATCACTTTAGTATTTTCTTTATATCTTCTTCATCTAAAATTTTAAACTTCTTGTTTTCAACTACTGCTAAGTCAATTTTCTTCCCTTCTTTTATTTTTTCTGTTTTTTCTAGTATGTCCATCGCCAATTTTATAGCATCTTTTTTTGTTATAGTTGGTTTCCATTCATCTCTAAATATTTTCATTGCAGTTTGTGCTCCTCTTCCAATAGCATAAGCATACCATTCAAAAAGCATACCAGACGGATCTGCCTCAATTAAATGAGTTCCTGTATGATCTTCCCCTCCAAAAATTACTGTAACACCATAAGGCCTTAAACCACCGTACTGAGTTAAAATCTGCATTCTATTTCCAACTTCCTTTGCTAAAGTCCAAACATCTATTGGTTCCTCATAAGTTATTTGATGTCTTTGAGCTACGACTCTCGCAAAATCCACTAAAACTCTTGCATCCGCAAGATAACCTGAAGCCACAGCCCCTATATGATCGTCAACTTGAAATACCTTTTCGATTGATGTTGGAGCCATTAGTTCATCCAATACTTTGGCTGTTGCTAGTAAAACACCTTTATTAAAAACTATACCCAAAGCTGTTATTCCTCTTTTAACAGCTTCTTTAGCATACTCTACTTGAAATAATCTACCATCTGGAGAGAACATTGCAATAGTTCTATCATAACCCATAGCTTCTGGAAAACCTTCTTCTGGCATTTTTCCACCTCTAAATTATTTAATTTTTTATCTTTTGTCCTTAAATCCTTTTAACAAAGATTTAATTGTCCCAGAAACTTTTAAAATTTTAATGTTAATTCTAGACTCTCCTATTCTTTGCAATAAACCAAAAGCTACAATTATATTCGAGACAAATTTATTATTACACTTAATTACTCCGATTTGCTCCTTTTCGTTCCATCTTTCGTCCAGAAACTTAAAACCAAACTTACCAAACGTTAATTCTCCGTAAAACTTTAAAATTGTAGAGTTAAGTAGATCTTTAAACAAATCGTAGTTTATAGGCTCCTCAGAAATTATTTTAAATAAAATATACCTTTTTCTTTCCCTTAAGCTAGGCAATAAAATTTTTAACCTCATTATAATTTTTTTAATAGAAATTTAGAAAGTTTGAAGGTACTTCACAGCTTCTTCATTAGCAAACTCCAAACATTCTCTTAAATCATAACCTAAATAGTAATGATGAATAAAAGCTGCATTAAAAACATCTCCAGCACCAGTAGGATTTTTTACTTCAGCTTTTATGCCCTCAACCTCTATTCTCTCCCCATTTTCAATTGCCATAGCTCCATTCTTTCCTCTCTTTATAATCAACGTTCTTCCTTTAAACCATTCAAAATTATTTGAAATTAAAGATGCTTCTTTTTCATTTAAAAACATTACATCTACAAATTTTGCTGACTCGAAAAACTCATTCTTCTCAAAATTAATTCCTGCCTTTAAATCGGGGTCGAATGAAATTATTTTATCTTTATTTTTTATTTCTCTTAGAAGTTGTGGCAAGCCTTTTCTCAAACTTTCTAGCAAATTATAACCAGCAAAATGTACTACTTCGCCTTCTATTTCAGAAATTTTTATATGTTCTAAAGACAAAAGCTTATTGGTCCCCCTAAAAGTTATTAATTTTTTATTACCATTTTTGAATTGTAAACCAATTGTTATACCAGTTCTCGCGTTGATTGTTTTTAGTTTTAAATCGATATTAGCTTTCTTCAGTTCCTCTATAATAAAATTTCCAAAATAATCATTTCCGACCAAACCTATTAGCCTAACTTTCATACCAAGCTTGCTCAACCATATAGAAAAATTTGCTGCTCCACCGCCAACTTTTAATTTAACCTCTTCTACAATTTTTTGTTCATCTTCACCAAGGTTTTCAATAGCTTCTGTAAGAATGTCTACATTAATATCTCCAATAGAAGTTACATCTATCATAAATTTCTTTTTAATGAAAAGTTTAATTTATGATATGGGTATATTCAAACCTTATGATATTAGGGGCATTTATCCTAATGAAATTAATGAAAAAATTGCCCACAAAATAGCTAAAGCTTGCGCAAGATATTTTAAAGGGAATAATGTGTTGATAGGTGGCGATGGAAGAATATCTACACCACTATTAAAAAAAGGGATAATAGATGGATTGTTAGAAGAGGGAGTAAACGTTTATGATTTAGGCACCATATCGACATCTACTTTTAATTTTATAATCTCCAGTGGCAATTTTGATTTTGGGCTACAAGTAACTGCATCCCACAACCCGAAAGAGTTTAATGGAATAAAAATATATGATAGGATTGGAAATTGTATTGGTATTGGAATGGGATTGGAAAAAATAGAAGAAATTTTTAAGACAATAAACGTTGAAGATGTAAAGAGAAATGGCAAATTAATAGATGCATCCGAAATGAAAAATCTGCATAAAAAATTCCTAGAAGATTTTATAGAAAGTTTTGATAAAAAAATTTGTATAGATTATTCAAATGGATGCGGTAGTATAGTATTTTCTGATGTGATAAAAAACAGAATAAACGCTATAGAAATTAACAAAGAGATTGATGGAAATTTTCCCTCGCATCCTCCGGAACCTACTGAAGAAAACTTAAAAAAACTAAGCGAACTTGTAAAAGAGAATAATTGTTCATTAGGAATAGCTTTTGATGGAGATGCAGATAGGATTGTATTTTTAGATGAGAATGGGAAATTAATTAGAGGAGATAGAATTCTTTATATTTTTTCTAAGTTTCTAAAACCAAAGAAAGTTGTCTATGAAGTTTCATTCCCACCATTATTCAGAAATATGCTCGAAAAATTAGGAATAAAATATGTGGAAAGCAAAGTTGGTAGAGTTTATATAATTAATGAGATGAGAAAAGAAAATGCAGATATTGGTGGTGAAATTTCATCTCATTTCTACTTTAAAGCTACAAACTTCATGGAAGATGCTTTTTATGCTTTTGTTTTAATTATAAAAATACTTAAAAAAGAAGAAAAAGGAATAAGCGAGCTACTAGAAGAATATACAGAATTTCCTCATGAAAATTTTAAAATAAACGTTCCCGAAGATAAAAAATATCATATAGTTGAAAAGCTTAAAGAGGAAGTATCAAAAGAATTTGAAACTATAACAATAGATGGAGTTAAAGTTATATTGGACGATAAGAATTGGTTCTTAATTAGAGCATCTAATACTGAACCTGTTATCAGAGTTTATGTTGAAGGGGAAACGAAGGAAAGATTAGAAAAAAACAAAGAGATTGTTTATAATTTTATCAAAAAATTTATTTAGGATAGGTAATTTTTCTTTATGAACGAATTAAAAGATAAAACAATTTTACTTGTTTCTCCTGAGCTAAAGACATTTAAATCTAGGGCTGGCGGTTTAGGGCAAGTAGCTGAAGAATTAGCAAAGGCTTTAAGTGAGTTAGGTTTAAAAGTAGTTGTTGGTTCTTGCCTTTATAAGTACTTAGTAATAGATTCCTATAAAAAAGAAATTGATTTCTCCGACCTTAATCTAAAGGAAGTTGGTGAGATTGATGTGACAATTGACAAAAAATATAAAACGAAAATTTTTATAACAGAAAAATACGGAGTAAAATTCGTTTTTCTTTTCAACGACGAATTGACAGAAGCTTTATATATGGGAGACTTATTAAAATTTTCTATATTCTTTGCTAAAGGTATTCTAGAAGCTATGAAAGTGTTAAATATTAAGCCTGATATAATACATTTAAATGACGCTTTAACAAGTCTTGTAGCAGTATATGCTAAAGATGATCCATCTTACATAGAATTTTCAAAGGCAAAATTCGTATTTACAATACATAATGCGGGCTTCGCTTATCAACAAATTCATTCTATTGATAGGAAAAATTTACTTAACCTTCATTCTTTTTCTTTGGAAAAGTTGATTTGGAACGGAAATATAAACTTGTTATACGCTGGAGTAGAAAATAGCGAAATAGTGAATACTGTAAGCGAGGATTATGCTATCAATTTAAAAGTTGAAGGAGAGGGAATGAAAAGCATTTTCATAAGAAAAAATGTATTTGGAATTTTGAATGGAATTGATGTTGAGTATTGGAGAGCGAAAACATACAAAAACGCTAATGTCGACAATATACTCGATTTGAAACTTCAAGAGAAAGGTAGGTTGATAAAAGAGATAAAAGCCAGAGTAGGGAAGATGTTGAAAGAAGATAAGATGATAGTTATAATGCCAAGAAGATTAAGTAGTCAGAAGGGATTTGATACAATAATGCCTCTCATCGAAGAATTCCATAACAATTATGGAGTGCAGTTTGTTGTATTGGGGGTGGCGCATCCTAATGATAATATCGGACAAGATTGGGCAAGAAGGTTTTTTGAACTACATAAAAAGTTGGAAGGATTCGCATTCATTTATTCTTTTGATGAGGATCTTGCAAAAATGATGTATGCTGGTGCAGACCTTTTATTATATCCTTCATTACCGAATAAAGAGCCTTGCGGAACTGGTTATATGATGTCAATGATTAATGCGACTCCTTGCCTAGGTACAAAAACTGGAGGGCTAGCTGAAGTTATAAAAGAATTTGATGAGATTTTAGAAACTGGTAATGGTTTTCTTGTATGGAAAGAGGAATATTCCACTGAAGCTTTCAGAAGAAAAATGGAGAAAGCAATAAGAATCTTTAATAATAAAGAGAAGTGGAGGAAGCTAATATGGAATGCTTTTAATACTGAAGTAGATATGAAAAACGTAGCTAAAGAATATATTTCAAAAGTTTATTTACAAGCTTTAAAAATGTAAATGAGAATTGCTTTTTTCTGTTGGGAATTTTGGCCTAGGCTAGTTGGTGGCTTAGGAACTTATGCCATAGAGCTAACAAAAAAGTTTGTTGAAATGGGTCATGAGGTTACAGTATTTACATTGAATGATGGCTCTCTTCCAACAAAAGATAATTGGAATAGAATAGAAATCCATAGACCTATGATTTTAGATAGCAGCGAAATATTTCCAATTTTTGTTAGAGAAGATTTGAAAAGATGGGGACATCACATTAAATTTTTCTCTGATATATTTGCTTTCAATTATCTCTCTGTCTCAAAACTTGTTAATCAGCTGATCAAAAAGGAACAAAGAAAATTTGATATAATATCTTTTCATGATTGGCTATCAGGATTTGCAGGAATAATGGCTAAGAACAACACCAATTTGCCTGCTGTATTTCACATTCATTCATTAGAAGAACAGAGATCATTAGGTGGAGGATCTGAAGTTGTGAAGGAAATAGAAAGAGAATCTGCAAGAAAAGCTGATAAGATAATAACAGTTTCATACTCAATGAAAGAATTTCTTGAAAGTTTAGGATATCCTAAAGAAAAAATAAATGTTGTTTACAATGGAATTGATGCAGAAAAATATTCTTTGAAAAACGTCAATTGGGAACTAGTCGAAAAACTGAGAGAAAGGTATAAGATAAAAGATGAAAAAGTTATTTTCTTCATAGGAAGATTAACTTGGGTCAAAGGGGTAGCCAATTTAATAAGAGCGATGCCAGAAGTTTTGAAGAGTTTTCCTAATGTTAAACTTGTTATTCTTGGTAAGGGAGAAAGCTATACAGATTTAATACAACTTAAACAATCTTTAGGAATAGGTGACAAAGTAGAAATAAGAAGCGAATGGGTAAGCGAAGAAGAAAGAATTGCTCATTATGCTTTGGCTGATGTTTGTATTTTTCCAAGTATAAGCGAGCCTTTTGGAATTGTCTCTCTAGAAGCAATGAGTATAGAGAGGCCCGTAGTTGTTGGGGCTAGAGGAGTTAGTGGATTAAGAGAACAAGTAATTCCAAATGGAGAAAATAGATGTGGTGTTCACATAAATGGAGAAGACCCTAATGATATTGCTTGGGGAATAAAAGTAGTTTTAGAGAATTTCGAAGAAGCTAAGAAATGGGGCAAAAATGGGAGAAAAAGAGTTTTAGAGAATTTTACCATAGAAAAAACGACAAAAGAAACGTTAAAAATCTACGAAAGCTTAATTTGAATATGATAATAGGAGTCGTTTCTGGAAAAGGTGGAGTTGGTAAAACTACTGTTGCATCAAACTTGAGCTATTATCTTTCTCAAGTTGGTAAGAGTGTTACTCTTGTAGATTGTAATGTAACAACTTCTCACATAAACTTCAACTTTGGGTTCTTTAGCTTCAATAAAACTTTAAACAATGTTCTAAGAGGAGAGGTAGAAATTTGGGAAGCAACATACAAGTATAAAACGTTAAATATCATACCAGCTTCATTAAGATTGGAAGATTTGAGTTACATAGATTTCATGAGTTTGAATAGAGCAATTAGAAGTATAAATTCGGAATTTGTGTTTTTAGATTCAGCCCCAGGATTTGGAAAAGAGGCAATTAGTGTTTTAAATTCTGTTGATAGTGTGTTAATTGTTAGCACGCCGTTTATGACATCTGTAGCTGATGTTCTTAGAATGAAAAAAGTTTTAGGTGAATTAAATGTCTATCCTTTGGGAATTGTATTAAATATGGTTAAAGGAAAACATTATGAACTTAGCAAAAAAGATGTTGAAGCCATAACTGGAATGAAAGTAGTTGAAGTTATTCCTTATGATGAAAATGTTGAACATGCTCTTTCGCTAGGAAAGCCTTTCATCGAAGTATTTCCAAATACTAAAGCAAGTTTGGCGATAAAAAGAATGGCAAACAAGCTTTTTGGAGTAGAAATAGTGGAAAAAATGGGATTTTTCGATGGAATGAAGAAAGGAATATTAGAGTTTTTTAGAGGAAAATTCAAAATTATCTAGAAACGAATTCATCATTAACAACAAAGAATCTGAGTTTTTCTTTTAAATCTTTTCTAACCCCAATTCTATGAGATGAATCAAATTCTACCTTAATTCCTTTATCTTCAATGTATATTGAGTTTTCTGGTGAAAGAAACTTTCCGTTAAAAGATTTATCTATCTTAAAAGCTTTAGTCAATTTTCCAGGGCCACTCGTCAATTCTCTTATATCCTTTACTCTCCTGTTTTTCATCATTTCTTCAATACCTTTCAGAGGATGTACTGCTCTTATTAAAACTGCTCCAACTTTATTTTCCTCATGAGCAACAATGTTAAACATCCAATTATTGTGAACGTTATAAATGAAAATTTTTCCCGGTTCTTCCCACATTTCTTTGTTATAATTTTTCTTTCCATGAAAAGCCCTTGATGCTGGGTCATCTTGACCAAAATAAGCTTCCATTTCAACAATCATTCCTTCAAGAGTTTTGTCATCAATTTTTTTCACAAGTATTTTCCCTAAAAGCTTGATCGCAACTACTTTAGGATTTCTTCTAAAAAACTCACTTCTTATTATTACCATTTTCTCCCCAGTTAGCCTTTGTCGGGCAATTTGGATCTAAACACATAGAAAATGCTCTCTTCCCTTTTCTAAAAACTCTTATAATTGGTGTATTACATTTTTCACAAACCTTTCCTGTAGCTTCTATTCTCGCATTTCTTGGCAAGGGATATATTGTCTTACATTTTGGATAGTTTGAACAACCAACAAATGCTTTACCTTTATAACTAATTATTATCAAATCTCCTCCACAACTAGGACATTTTCCCAAGATTCTTTTCTCGTTTCTGCTACTCATTATTGCATTGGAAAGCTCTTTGCCAATTTTTTCTTCAATTTTTTTAAAATCTGCTAAAATCTCTTCAAGGACTTTCTTTGCCTCTTTAACTACTTCCTCTCTTTTTTTCTTTCCTTTATAGACATTCTCCATCTCTACTTCGAGTTTTCTTGTAAGCTCCTCAGAAATTATTTTAGGAGAGTATTGCTCTAAAATTTTTACTACTGCTTTTCCTAAAGATGTAACCTTTATCGATTTGCCTATAATATAATTTCTGTCATACAGTGTCTTCAAAATCTCGCTTCTGGTAGCTTTAGTTCCAAGTCCTCTCTTTTCCATTTCTTTTATAATTGATGCTTGCGTATATCTTGCTGGTGGTTCTGTCTTTTTCTCTAAAATTTCGACTTTTTCAACCTCTAATTCTTCTCCCTCTTTCAATTCTGGCAACAAAATCTCCTTATCCGCAACATAAGGATAGTAAAATTCTCTCCAGCCTTCTTTAACCGTTTTAACTCCTTTTAGAATGAATTTGTTTCCATTTATATCTAAAATCACATGCATAGCCTCTCTTATTGATGGTTCACCAAAAGTTGCAAAAAATCTTTTCACTATAAGATCGTACAATTTTCTTTCTTGTGGAGTTAACTCATTTAGATTAGGAACTTCTTTAGTTGGATATATTGCTGGATGTGCAGGATCGTCTTTGCTTCCTTCTACAACACGCAATTCATTTCCAGAAAGTATTTTGTTAACTATTTTGTTATAAGGAGACAATTTACCCAATGCTTGCAAAATAGATTTTAAACCTATAGAAGATGGCAACTTTTGGCTTGATGTTCTAGGATAACTTATTATTCCTTTCTGATATAAGCTTTCGGCTAAATTCATTGTCTGCATGGGAGAAAAACCAAATTGATTATATGCTTCTGTTTGTAAATCTGTGGTGTTAAAAGGAGGAGGAGGCAATTGCTCATATTGCCTTCTCTTTATTTTTAAAACTTTAGCAACTTTTTTGTTAGATTTTGAGAAAATTTTTTGCGCTTTTTCTTTATCCCATATTTTATCTTCTTCATAAATTGCTTGATACTTAGCTTTTCCTATTTTTATAAAGGCAAAAATCTGCCAATATGGTTTTGGCTTGAAATTCTCTATTTCCTCTTCTCTTTTTACAAGTAAAGATAATGTTGGCCCTTGCACTCTTCCTGTAGAAAGTATAGAAAAAACCTTATTTCCATTATTTTTCAAAGACAAAGTCAATGCTCTAGTTAAGTTTATTCCCCAAAGCCAATCTATTTCATGTCTTGCCAAACCTGCTTCTAACTGTCCCCAATCTAGAGTTTTCATTGCGTTTTCATAGGAATCGATTAGTTCTTCCTTTGTTAAAGTCGAAAACTTCATTCTTTTAGCGTCTTTTCTATTTAACAAAAACCTTAGAATGTTATATCCTATAACTTCTCCCTCAGTATCATAGTCTGTAGCTATTATGATGTCGCTTGCATTTGAAGCAAGTTCCTTCAAAACTTCAAAATATTTCTTTGAAAAAAGAGAAAACTTACTTACTAAGTACGAAGGTTTCCATTCATAATCAAAAACAGGATAAAACCATTTTTTGTTTATAGAAGAAAGATTAAAGAGATGGCCAACTGCTGGTGCAACAATATGTTGCTTCCCATTTCTTTCAAAGTAATAATACTCAACGTCGTTTTTCTTAAACACTTTTAATTTTCCTTCTGTCAAACTCTCTGCTATCTTCTTCGCTGCAGTCGGTTTTTCAGCTACAATTAAAGTGTAAGACATAAGAATCATCAAGCCTATTCAAGAATTATCGGCTTTATCTTTGTTTCTAACCTTTTTTCCATTTGAGTAACTTTTGCCTCAACTAATGAAAGTTTATTTACAATTTGTTGTATAACATTCGGTTGTATTATTTCTTTCCTAATGCTTTCAATTTCTCCTTTCAAAGCTAACACTTCTTTCATTAAGGATTGAATCTCGTCTCTAGTTACAGAGTTCATTAAATCATGTTTAGACTTATCAAATTCTTGCTGCAATTTTTTGAAGTCTAACAATAAAGCAGAAAAATCTTCAACATTTACAAATTTTCTTGAAATACTTTCAATATCTTTTTGAGTAATAATGTCCTTTCTTTCTTCAATTTTTGAAGATATAGCTTGTAATGAGTTTCTAATTATATCTATTTCTAAGCTTGACTTGTTAACCTCAGATCTCAGATTAGACGAATCTTCTTTTAAAGCTGATATGTCTTTTTCAAACATTTCCAAATCTTCTTTCTTTACCGATTGATTTTTCAATAAATCTAAAGTAGAAATAATACCAGATGTTTCTTCTTTAAGTTTTTCTAAATCCTTTTTGGTTGAGAAGTTTGATAGTGAACTTTTCAAAAACTCTATATCAGCAAGAAAACTGTTTATTTGCTTAGAAACATCATTAATCCTTGCCTCTATTAAACCAATCTTCTTTATATCTTCTTTTTGAGAAGAGATTGAAGCAACTAAATCGTTTACTTCTTTTACCCTTTCTTCCGTTTCAACTTTTAATTCTGTCATCTTTGATATTGCCTCTCTAATCATCTCTGGCTTTAAAAGCTTTACATCTCTATATATCTCGTCTAACTGCTTCGAAAGAGAAGAAACATTTACTTTTAATAAAGACAACTCATTTCCAAGTTTAACAAAATCTTCAAGTAGTGAAGATGGTATTCTTTTGTTAAGTTCTTCTTCAATCTTGTCTTTCAAGCCCTTAATTTCATCTAATTCTCTCTTTATAGATTCTATTGTCTCATCATGTGTTTTTACTATTTTACCTAATCCTTCTATTAAATCTCCTTCTTCTATAATTTTTGGAATAAATGCTAAACTCGATTCAACTTTTTCTATTCTTTGCTCTAACTCCTTTATTTTTTCTGTGTCTGAGGATATTTTAGCGATGTTTTCTCTAATTTCGTTTAAAGAAGAAGATAGTGTAGAATTTATATTGTTTATTTTTTCTTCAAAATCTTTTTTAACAGCCTCTAAATCTTTCTTAATTTCATCAGTATTAGATGCCTCTAATAATTCCTTCAACTCTACTACAGCGGCATTCTCAATCATCACTAAATCTTCTATTTCCTCGAATCTTTCCACTACCTCGTTTAATTTTGTAGCCTCTAGTTTCTTTAAGCTCTCATTTATTTTAGAAACATTCATTTCTAATTCGACAAACTTCTTTTCTAGATCCAAGAACTTTAATTTAAGGTTTTCTTCTTCTGCCATATACAAAACCTATTATATTTTTGGTTTCTCCAATATTATTTTTTTGGGTATACAAAAATATAAACCATATAAAAAGCAGGAATCCTATAGAACCCCACCTCCATAGGCCGAGATGTAAGAAATCGAAAGAGTATATTTGTTTGTAAGAAAGATATATTGTTGCTGTAATTCTAGCTACATTGAATAAAAACAGCAAAGATAGGCCAATTATCAATGGTTTTATTTTTCTTCTATTGTAGATTGGTGTTGATATGATTAAAGCAAAAAGTGTGTATAAGCTTTTCCATCCTGTTGAATCCCAAGAAATCTCGTATATTTTATTATCAATCACTACAAAGTTTTCTTCGGCCTTTGAATTTAATTCTAGTAAATTCAGTAATTTCGATGTTATAAATGCCTCCAAATTCTTAAGAAATTTTAGTTCGATACCAAAAGAAATAAAAACATAAAGTGGTATTGAAAGCAAATTCAACATCAATACAAAATCTAGAAACGTTAAAATTAGATCCTTTCTTTTTCTTCTTCTATCCATTTTTTTAATTCCTCCTTTAATACTTCTTTCATCTTAGAATCTAGCTTCTTTTCTTCTATCCCGTATACATTACCAACTTTTTTTAATTCATTCCTTTCAATTTTCAATATTGGATATTTTGTTTGTTTTTCAAACGAAACCTCAGTCAAAAGGCATTTTATTCCATACTTATTCAACAGGTTAAAGCCTTCCGCATCATTTGAAAAGATTATTCTACCTTCTAAACCTATATAGCTATCAATTTCCTCCAAATTCTCAATTTTTTCCAGGTATAAAACTGGTTGTAACCCCATGGTTCTAGCTTTTTCAAAATCTTTTAGCAAATCAAAGTAATACTTCAATCTCTCGAATTTATTTTTATACTCCAAAAGCTCATCAAATTTTAACTTAAGCTTTTTGTAAGATATCATTTCTTCTCTTAACTTTTCCAACTGTTTTTCTAGCTCAATTCTCTCTTTTAAAAGTTCGATTAGCACTTCTCCCTCTTTTTTCTTTTTTGGAACAATTAATTTTTCTTTTTCTTCTTCCTTCTTACCTAAAAGTTTGTTTATTATTTGCTCTAGATTGATTCCTCTAAGTCTGAAAAGATAAAACAAAACTTCATCTTTGTATTCTTTCAATTCTCTCTCTTCCAAGTATCTTTCTACTAAATCTATTTTCTTCTTGATTTTTCTGTAAGCAAAAAATGCTGAAGCGAGAGCATCTAATTGATGTACATCTTCTATCCTGTTCTTATACTCTCTAACGATTTCTTCTTTTTCCTCTTTATTCAAATCTCTTTTTGGTCTCAAAACTCTGCAACCAAATGTTCTTGCTAAATCTTTAACTGCCTTTGGTGTTTCTTTTTTATCTGTTGCTATTAAAATTGGTCTTCCTCTTTTAAGTATTTCCTTGATTATTTCTCCTTTGTTGTAGCCTCGAAATGTTTCAATAAAAAGAATTTCTCCTTCTGTAGAAAGTACAGCTATTGCTAAATTTAAACCAGCGTCAAAACCAACTATTATACTCTTCAATTACTCACCATACTCTTCTTCTATTATTTTTTTAATTCTCTTGGCAAGCTTTTCTCCTATACCATCAACTTTCATTAATTCTTTCTCACTCGCGTTAAAAAATTTCTGCAAGCTACCAAACTTTTGAAGTATCCTTTTGCTCAAAACTGTAGAAATTCCTGGAAAAGCCGCTAATATCCTTTCCTGAACATTCTTAACATTAACTTTCTTTTCCTTTATTTTATAACCTATTTTCTTGTTATCTTCAAACTCTTTCTTTGCAATCCAAAAAATCATTTTTGCAGTTTCTTCTTCATTTTTTGTTCTTAAAATTGTAACATTAGACTTAGAAATTAGGTAAGCGAGAGTAGCATAAAAAGAATTTTCGTGGATTCTTTCAATAACACCAAAACCTTCAACTATAAAGATTGATTTTTTGTATGCAGAAGACAATGATTCAGCTTGCTCAAAAATTCTTCCATCTATTATGGAAGATATGAAATCTTCAAAACTTTTTCTTTCAATACCTGCATCTTTTATAATAAAATCTCCTATTGGTAAATTCATTCTTACAATTTTACACCCCATTCTTTCCAACAAGTTAGCAATTTTCTCTTCTCTATAATCCACAAAAATAATGTTATTTGATAAAGTTAGTTGTTTTTCCATAAAATCACTTTAACCAATCTATTAAGCTACTTTTTTTCTTAGTAATTCTCATATTTTTCAACATCCTTTTCATCTTTTTTTCTTTCATTAACGAAGAGAAGAAATAAGCTTGATCTCTGCTCCCTTTAGTCAAAATAAATATTACTTTTCCTTCAGTTTGCCTACCAACTCTTCCCCTTCTTTGTATAGCTCTTATCTCGCTTGGCACTGCATCGTAAAATATGGCATAATTCACAGAAGCTATATCAAGTCCTTCTTCACCAATACTAGAACAAACCAAAACATTAAATTCGTTATTAGCAAATCTTCTAACAATCTCAATTTGCTCTTTTTGACTCAATCCTTTTCCTCCCTTTTTTGCTTGCCCTACTAACATTTCTGCTTTTATACCATTCTCTAAAAGAAAATTCTTTATCCTTTCGACAGTCTCTCTGTAATTAGCAAAAACTATCGCTCTGTTTTTTTCGTTTTCTCTCAAAATAGCTTTTATTACTGAAAGTAATTTCTCCATTTTAGGATGTACCTTATACTTCTTTTCGATTTCGTCTAATTTGCTAAATATCTCTCTAAAATTTTTGTGAGTTGTCAAAAGCCTTTCTGCTCTCTTTTTACTAGCTTGAAGTTCTCTCAAATAGTCAGCAAAAATGCTTACTTCTTGTGTTTCCAAAAGTTCTATAGCATATAAAACTTTCAAAGCTTGAGAAACCTTTATCATCCCCCAAATGTTTATTGGATTTTCCATTCCTCTCTCATAACTAGCTACCAATGAATTTTGAAGATTCAAAAGCTCTTTTTTCGAAACATCTTTCGATTTTATAAACATATGCTCTTTCAACCATTCTAAGATTTCATCGTAAACCTCAAGCAATTTCTTTCTTATTTCTTCTAAATCTGGCGGCAATTCAACATAAACATATTCTCTTTCAATTTCTTTAACATAGGGTCTGACATCTGGGTCGCTTTCAGTTCTTATCTCAACAAATTTTATAAAAAGATTTTTTGTAACTTCATTTATTCTCTCCTCTTCTCCACCTGGAGATGCCGTTAGTCCAATTATCAATGGGTTTTTTGATTGTATCAAATATGCTTTTGCAACTTCAGTATATGAATAATCTTTAACAGCTCTATGTGCTTCATCAAAAACTGCAAGAACGAAATTTTCTAGATGTATTCTATTTTCTTTTAAATCGTTTGCTATTGTTTGAGGGGTAGCAACTATCACTCTTGCTTTCTTGTACAACTCGATTCTTTTTTCTGGCTTTATTTTCCCTGTTATTAAAACAACTTCCTCACTACTCAAATCTGTAAATTGAAGAAAGGATTTAACGTGTTGTGCATTTAATGGTCTAGTAGGAGCCATGAACAATATCTTACCATCTGGAAATTGCTCTATTCTTTTAACTGCAACGTAAATCGCAATTATAGTTTTCCCTAAGCCAGTTGGCAAAACAACCAAAGTATTTCCTTTCAAGCAAGTATTGGCTATGTTTTTTTGGTATTCTCTTAGCTCTATATTTTTTAACTGCATTCACTCACCCAATATTGTAACAAAAACTGTTCTTTCCCTTGGCTCAAATAACTCAACGAATATTATTCTTTGCCATGTTCCAAGGACAAGATTTCCATTTTTTATTGGAAGCGTTATTGATTGAGAAAGCAGGTTTGATTTTAAGTGAGCTGTTGCATTTAAACTTCCTTCATAGCTATGACTATATTTTCCACTCAATGGCAAAATTTTATCAAAAAAACTTTTCATATCCTCAAAAATAGTTTCATCGTCTTCCTGAATTATCAAGCAAGCAGTATTGTGAAGTGAATTCAAAGCTGCAATTCCATTATTAACTTTTGCTTCTCTAACGATTTCTTCAACCTTTTTAGTAATGTCTATAAAATCATTTGCCCATTTTGTTCTAATTCTTATCTCTTTTTGAAAAACCTTCATAATTTAAGTTAAATCTTAATATTAGAAATTATGAAGGGACAAATAATTGAGATTCCTTTAACGCTCGAGTGTGAAAACCAGCAAATAGTTGGAATTCTTCATCTTCCAAAGGAAAAGAGAAAAATTCCTTTAGTTGTATTAGTGCATGGTTGGAGTGCAAATAAATTAGGTACTTGGAGCGCATTCTTCGTGAAAGCCGCTAGAGAGTTTTCAAAAAACGGGTTTGCTGTTTTAAGGTTTGATTTTAGAGGCAGTGGGGACTCTGAAAGAAGGTTTGAAGACCAAACCATAACTTCAATGTTAAAAGATTTAGATGCTGTTATTACACAAGTTTCAGAAAAATATCCAGAAATAGATAACAGCAAAGTATGTTTAATAGGACATAGTCAAGGCGCCTATATTTCTTTTTTTCTTTTCTACAGGCCATAAAAGATAAAAGAATCAGATGTTTGGTCTCTTGGATGAGTGGTCTATCAGACGTAAAGGATTTTTGGGGTAAAACATGGTTGGAAGAGATAGAAAGAAGAGGATATATCTATACTTGGCTTGATTATAAGTTCACAAAAAAATACGTGAAAGATAGTTTAAAATATAGCCTAGTAAAAAATTATAGAAGAATAAGAGCGCCAACTTTGTTCGTTTATGGAGAATTAGACGACTCTGTTCCACCCTCAGAGGGATTAAAGTTTTATAAGAAAATTAAAGTACCAAAAAAAACTTGTGATATTAAAAGAGTTAGACCATGTATTTAGTGGAGAAAAAGTAAAGAAGCATGTCATTAGAATAACATTACAATGGTTGAGCAAATGGATAAAGAGGGATTAACTATAGATTATATAGATTTCATTTTTATCTTGTCAGACAATAGAAATAACATGAAGGTTGTAATTTCAATTGGAGGTTCTTTACTTACAAGAGAGCTAAGTTACAAAAATTTTAAGAAGTATGCAGATGTGATCAATAAAATTTCAAAGAAGCACAAAGTTATCGTTGTTTGCGGTGGCGGAATAACTGCAAGAAGTTATCAAAATATAGCTAGAAAAGCTAAAGCAAGTAATGAAATGCTTGATTTTATAGGAATAATGGCAACTCATATAAACGCTGCAACATTTTCCACATTCATAAAAAATTCCTATCTTGTTAAATGGAAGAGTTTAAAAGATGCTGCAAAGGAAGTCAAAAAATACTTTGGAAAGAAAGTTCTTGTTTGCGCAGGGTATGATGTTGGTTGTTCCACTGATTTTGATTCAGCTTATTTTGCTTCTTTAGTTAATGCTGATCTTGTTGTTAACACTACAAATGTGAATGGAATTTATGATAAAGATCCAACGAAGTTTAAAGATGCGAAAAAGTTTGATAGGCTAAGCTACGATGAATTCATCAAAATAATTTCTAAGAATCCGCAGAAACCAGGAGAATATAGGCTTTTTGATTTAAAAGCGGCAAAACTCTTGAAAGAAAAGAAAATAAAACTTATAGTAATTGATGGTAGAAATCCGAAAGAAATAGTAAAAGCAATAGAAGGCAAACATTCTGGAACTGAAGTTTTCTAAACTTTGCTAATAATAACTTATTATGGGCCGGGGTCGCCTAACTGGTATGGCACCGGTCTCGAGTTATCGAGATCTGAGATATGAAGAAAACCGGTGGGCTTTAACGCCCTTGTGGGTTCGAATCCCACCCCCGGCGATATATGTTGCAGTTTTTATAATGAATAAACGTTTTTTGTTAAAGTAAAATAATTGGGAAAGAACAAGATGCAATATAAAATAATTTAAGTGTTTTTTCCCAAAGTAAGAAATGGAAAATTTGTTTGCTCACATTGACAAACTTTATGATAGAAAACTTAATATTAGAAATAAACCACCTGGAGCCATGTTATGGGATCCGATTATAAGCAACAAAATTATTATGAGAAATTTTCAAAAGAAAAATAGAAATCTAGATAGCGTATTTATCTATCTCTCGAATTTTTGTGAAAAAAATTGTAAAGATTGTACATCAACACATTCGTCTCAAAAACAATTTCTCACTTTGACCAACATAAAAAGGATAGCCCTCGATTTTGAAAAACTAAAAACAAAGTATGTTGTTATTGCAGGTGGTGATCCTTTCACTAATAAAGAAAGTATTAACATTCTCGAATTTCTATTATCACTTAAGATTAATATATCTGTAAATACATCTAGTCCAATTAAAGCTAACATTCTAAGGTGGCTAAGAAAAAGAATAGTAAAATTACAGTTCTTAGTAGAAACTCATGAGGATCTTTTAAACATTAAAAAAAATCTTGAAGAATGTAAAAAATACGATATCCCAACAGGCCTTATAGTATCTCTTACAAATAATTGCGATATTCCCTACATAAGGACTATAATAGAATTTTCCGTAAAAGAAAATGTAAAACAGATAACATTTACTAAATTACCTGCATGTTGCTTTCATAATTCACGACAGTTAAAAATCATTAATTGGAAGGAATACATGAGAATTTCAAAATATCTCCTACAGATAAGAACAAAAGTAAAGGAAAAATACAATTTACATATAACCTCTAATGATGCTTTGTGGAAAGGATGTGGAGCTGCCTTAGTTTCGTGTGCTATTATGCCAAATGGTGATGTTTATCCTTGTGAATATCTACCAATAAAAGGAGGGAATATAAACAATAAATCTCTTCTACAGATTTGGAATTCTAAAATCTTTAATAACCTTTCTAATCTTAGTCTTAAAGGCTCATGTGGGAATTGCAAATATAACATTTTTTGCAGAGGCTGTAGAGCTGTCAGTCTTTATCTATACAATAGAATTGATATGGAAGATCCAACATGTTGGGTGTCAAAAATAAAAAAACAAAAAAACTAGATCATACACCCATTTAGACAACACCCAACTACGAACAAGTCTACTATTTTAAGATACATACCCTCCCCTATTTATCTTTTAGAATAAAGATTTATAAAGTTATCTACAACCAGCATGTTGGGTCTTCCTCTAATAAATCTCCGAACGCATAATAGGCTTCGGCCCTACATCCACCACATAAGTTCTTATATTTACATTTCCCACATTTTCCTTTCAAGTTCTCTCTATTCCTCAACAATTTAAAAACAGGTGAATTTTCCCAAATATCCTTAAAATTCTCTCCTATTATATTACCTGCTATAACTTCTCTCAATGGTAAGCATGGAACTACATTACCATCTTTTGTAATAGCACAAGAAATTAAACCCGCAGAACATCCGCCATATTTTGCTATCTTACTATAATACGTTTCTTTCCCAATTTCCCTAGCAAGAAGAATTTTATGCGGAAAGTGAGATAAAACAATTAACATTTTACCATCAACCTCATTCATTTTTTGCAACAAAAAAGTTAAAAATTTTCTATAAGTTATTGGATCTAAGTATTCATACCCATATGAGGTTGTTGCTAAAATTACTGGGCGTTGTATAATTAAGTTTGCCACTTCTCTATTTAGACAAAATTCTATGAGTTTTTCTATTTCTCCTATATTTTTCTTAGTCAAAATAGTAGTTATTTCTACTGGTATTTTATATTTTTGACAAATTTTTATATTTTTTTCCACATTTTGCAAGATTGAGTCTGTAAATGTGGTTGATGTTTCTCTCTTTTTCTCACCAATATTATTAACATTAAACATGATTGCTCTTATACCTATTTCCTTGAGTTTTTTTGCACAACATTCAGTTATTTTCGTAACTCGTAAACCAATATCTATGTCGGCCTTTTTTATATATCTCAACAACTCAAAAAAATTTCTACCTATTCTTTCGCAACTTATGTTTATAAATATTCCCATCAAATCTTTAAAGTTATCAATCAAACAAAAATAAATCTTATTGGGAAAATCTGTATTATATTCAATAATGAGTGAATGAATCGGGTTAACCTCCATACTTTAATATTTAAAAATTTCAACAAAGTATTTATGCTTTTTGAGACTAATTAACCATATGGGATTTAAACCGAAAATATGTGTTTTACATTTAACAAATGCGTGTAACCTTAGATGTAAACATTGTTATGCGAATGCTGGAAGGCCTCTGAAAAATGAGCTTAGGACGGATGAGATAAAAAATATTATAGATCAATTAGTTGAGATGGATTGTTTTTACCTCACACTGAGCGGTGGTGAGCCGCTTCTTTTTCCTAAATTAGAGGAAATAGCAAAGTATGCAACAAGAAAAGGTCTAAAAATATTAATTACAACAAATGGTACATTATTAACACGAGCAAAGGTAAAAAAACTTCTTGAAAATGGGGTATCTTCTATTCAAATTTCATTTGATTCACATATTCCATCTGTTCATAATAAATTTCGAGGATATAGCTGGGCTTTTAAAAACGCAATAAATGGGATGAGAAAATGCAAAGAGTTAAGAATGAAAGTAGCGGTTATGTGTACAATTTCTAAAATTAATTATCAAAAGTTAGGAGAAACAATTGATTTTTTCTGTCAAAAGAATATAGATGCTTTTGCGATAGAAAGATTTGTACCAGAAGGTAGAGGAGAACATATTAAAGATTTAATGCTATCTCCAACTCAACTTAAGAGGTCCTTCGAGATATTATTAGATAAAAAAGAAAAACATAAAAATGTAATTATAACCACGACAGATCCTTTATTTCAGTTCGTGGATGGCAGAAGCTACGAAACGTTCTATCACTCCTCGTGTATTGGAGGATGTTCAGCTGGAATAGCAGGATTTACTATAACGCCTGATGGGTATGTCACGCCATGTACCAGATTTTATGAAAAAATTGGAAATATTAGAAAACAAAGTATTAAGGATATTTGGGAAAATTCACCTGTTTTTAAATTGTTGAGGAATAGAGAGAACTTGAAAGGAAAATGTGGGAAATGTAAATATAAGAACTTATGTGGTGGATGTAGGGCTGCTGCTTATAATAAGTTCGGGGATTTCCTCCTGAGTGATCCTGGATGCTGGCTATAGTGCTTGAAAACGAGATCAACGGAGACTCAGAGAAGCTAATTTTTGATGAATATAGGAAACTTCTAAATGAGTGTATCGAGACATACAAATCTCAAAACATACTCTTGAAAATTAAATTGTTTTTCAGAAGAAGAGAATATGGAGGACGTATAAATAATTTAGACTACTTTACGTATGAGGGGAGAAAGAAACGAATGATTATAAAAGGTTCAATCAGGGTTGGTTTACCATCAAGAAACTATAAAGAGGAAAAGAGAGCATTAATTTTTCACGAAGTTGGGCATCTTATTTTCTTCTCTTATCTCGGCTTTTGTACTGGCTGTAGAAGTTATAACGAAATACTAAATTTTCTATCTAAGCACTTAGAATTTGTACCATGGTCTGAAGTTTGTGCAGATTTTTTGACTGCTAAATATGGGAATCTTGAAAAGTATATTCTAAGTAGAAAATTTGAAGATTGGAAGTGGTGGAAGAATCGCAGGTCATTTAAGCTATATAAGGAATTGGTTATCTTGCTCCTCAAGAACACAAATAAGATGAATATTTTTGAGACGCTAGACTTTCTAGTAAATTCAAATCTTAGCAGAAAAATGATGAAGAAAATCTTAAAAATATGGAATAATTTTTAACCTTCATTTTTTATAGCCAAGATACCTACACCATATCTTGTCGAAAGCAAATTAATAAGCTCTTTTTCCAGAATACCTCTCTGCCCGCTCCAAGGATCTGTGATATAAAAAGCCGAAAAATACTTTGTTATTTTATATCCATTTATGATGATATCGTGAAGTTGTCCTAAATTGTCTATCATACCAATTAAAGGAATATTCCTATCAATGTAGCTTCTCAACAAATCCCCTGTGATTGTCTTGACAATAACTATTTTAAGACCTTTCTCCTTTGCTTTTTTTAAGTACTCTCTGTCTATCATAACTTTTTCTTCAAACTCTTCCCTGGGCATAGTATATCCAGGATACACCCTTTCTGGATATCGAAACATTTCCTCATACAACATTAAATATTCCACTTCAAATCCTTCTTCAAGTGCTACTAGGGCTAACCCCGGATGAGTAACTGCGTTATAATTCCCAAGCTTGGCTCGCCTGAATATTTCCATCTCTAAATAATCTCCTAATGGGTATTTCTTGGGATTAAAATAGTTAAGAACGAGTTGTAAAGCTTTGGCACCACATGTATATGGAGTTGATTGTTTCTCGAATGAAATTGGAATTTTTCTCACTTTCATTTATCTCATCTCCAAACGTCTGCGAATATACCTGATGTCCCTTATTTGAAATGGTTGGGTTCTTCTCACATCAATTGCTAATAACTTGGGATATCTTACTATATGATCAAAATCACCCATAATTATTTTTAATGCATCGTTTGCTACATATGCATTAAGAAGTGCCATGCCTATGGGATGGAATCCTCTTTCTGGGGTGTAAGGCGAATAATCAAAGATTTCATAATAATACGGGTCTTCGGGCATGAGAGTAAGATACTGACCTTCGTATCCCGCCCATGCTCCAATCATCATTGGAATCTTATACTTTTTACAGACCCTTTGGACCAAAAATCTGCTTTCAGGGTCACCAGTTGCTTCGATCACCACATTTCCCTCCGATAACAATTTCTCGGCGTTATCTTCTGTTATTTTTTCTTTAAATGTCCTCACGTTAGCTTCAGAATTTATCTTCTTAATATATTCCCTGCCGACATCAACTTTATATTTTCCTAGTGTATTCTCAAAACAAAACGCTTGCCTATTTGCATTAGAGGACTCGAACCTATCGAAATCAATAAGATAGAAATTTATCACGCCCGCCCTGGCTAATATCATTGCTGAAAGTTGAAATCCTCCAAAACCCGCATAAACAACTTTTGCAGACTTAATTTTTTCAATTTCAGAAGAATAAGGAGTTCTCATCATTAAATCCTCTGTCGTGATTTTTCCACTAATCTTAGATGGACCCCTATCCACAATTGGATATTTTTGTAATAATATGGGATTAGGGTCTTCAAAAAAGTTTGGATCTATATCTAGAAGATAAGGAAGTAAGTTAGTTATTATCTCCTCTCTAAGTGGTAAAAATAATTCTTCTAACAATTCGAAAATGTCAATGTTGTATGGTTTTTCTTGTAATCTTTTTCCTATCATCTTTTTTAATTTCTCCTCAATTGTTTCCATATTATTTCTTTCAACAAAAAGTATTAAAATCTTCTTCATTAATACTTATCAACCATTATAAAGTTCTTAATCTTTAAATATCCTGAATTTCCTTCCCAAACAATTTCAAAATCTTCAATAGAAATTCTTTTCTTAAAAATTGGAGCATCTATCACAAAAGTTTCGTATTCCCCTCCCTCGCCAGATGGATTAAAACCAAATTTCTCTCCAAAATCGATAAATTTTTTGACAATTGTTTCATCTATTTCTTTCCCTAGAAAATCTTTTGTTAATGGATAAGCAGAAACTGAAACAATTATTGCTTTAATTCCTTCTCTTAAAACTTCCTTTAATTCTTCAGCTTCATCCATTTGCCAAAGTGGTGATATTAATTCGAGATTTAACTCATCACAAATCTTTTTTATTCTCGAATATTGATAATTCGACTTAATTGCACCAGTAACAATGCCTTCAATTCCAAACTTTTCTTTTGCTTCTTTAATAGCTTTTTTTAAATCATTCAATTCTTTCTCTTTTTCTCCTTTGGTGAATTTTTGAATTATAGGAATTCCCATTGCCTCAGCTTGGTATTTTGTCAAAAAGATGTTTGGTACATGAAACATATAACTCTCTGGATTTTCTGATATCATCGAGATTAAACATTCTATCTTATGCTCTCTGCTGGCTTTAATTAGGGCTAAAGTTGAATCCTTCCCTCCACTAAAAAGCACTCCGACTCTCATAAACTTTTTTAATTGGAAAAGAATAACTTTTATGAAATTCGTAAAGTGGCTAAAAGAATTATCAAAAAATGATTTGCCTCTAGTTGGAGGAAAAGCTGCTAATTTAGGAGAAATGTACAATGCAGGATTACCTGTTCCGCAAGCTTTTGTTGTTACTGTAAATGCTTACAAAGAGTTTTTGAAGAGAACGAAGCTGAAGGGAAAAGTTTTGAAGATTTTGAAAGAAACAGATTTTAACAATCCAGCAAACCTTGAAGAAAATACAAGAAGGATTAGAGAACTAATTGAGAACACAAAAATGCCTGAAGAAATAGAAAAAGAAATAATAGAAGCTTATGAGCAGTTGTCAAAAGAATTTGGAAAAGAAGAAGAGTATGTTGCTGTAAGAAGTTCTGCTACAGCAGAAGACATAGCAGGATCTAGTTTTGCTGGTCTGCAGTTAACTCTATTAAACATTAAAGGGAAGGAAAATGTTGTTAAAGCTGTTCAAAAATGTTGGGCATCATTGTTTACACCAAGAGCAACTTTTTACAGACAACAAAAAGGTTTCAAACATGAAAAAGTTTATATTGCAATACCAGTTCAAAAACAACTTGGAGTTTTAAGCAAAGAAGAATATTTGAAAGGAAAATACAAAGCAGGCATAGGTTTTACAATTCATCCTGTTACTGGAGAGAAAGACAAAATTGTTGTAGAAGCTTCTTATGGTCAAGGAGAAGCCGTTGTTAGTGGTGAAGTTAATCCTGATACTTATGTTATCGATAAGGAAAGTGGAAATATTTTAGAAACTCATATTGGCACTAAGGAAAAGATGAAAGTAACAAAGGAAGGTGGAGAATTAGAAGAAGTAAAGGTTCCCGAAGAAATGAGAAAAGTTTTGTGTTTGAGTGAGAATGAAATAAAACAGCTTTGGAGTTTAGCAAGAAAATTAGAGGAGCATTATCAATTCCCACAAGATTTTGAGTGGGCTAGTGAGAATGGAAAGGTTTATCTTGTTCAATCAAGACCTATTACTGTATTTTATGAAAAGAAGGAAGCTAAGGTAATTGTTGAAAAACCACCAATTCTAAAAGGTTTACCAGCTTCCCCTGGAGTAGCTATTGGAAAGGTTAAAGTTTGCTTGACAATAGAAGAAGCAAGACAAAAACTTGAAAAAGGAGATATACTTGTTACTAAATTTACTTCTCCTGATTGGGTTCCTTTCATGAAAATTACTAGCGGCATAATAACAAGCGAAGGTGGAGTTGTTTCGCATGCAGCAATAGTTTCGAGAGAACTTGGTATACCTTGTGTTGCTGGTGCTACTGAAGCTTTGAATGTTTTGAAAGATGGAATGATAGTTACTCTAGATTCTAGAGAAGGTTTCGTCTATGAAGGAGAGATAAAAGAACTTCTCAATAGAGAAAAAGCTTTAGAAGTTTCACCAGAAGAAGCGGCAAAGCTAAAAACAAGAACAAAAATTTTAATGAATTTAGGAGTTCCAATGGAGATTGAGAAATACAAGAATTTGCCTTTTGATGGAATTGGTTTGATGAGAATCGAATTTATAATTGCAGAATGGATTAAAGAGCATCCTAATTATATGATTGAAAAAGGAGAAGAGCAAAAGTATATTGATAAGCTTGCTGAAGGAATAGCAATGGTTGCTAAAGCAATTTATCCAAGATTTGTTGTTGTAAGGTTTAGCGATTTCAAAACGAATGAGTATAGACAATTGATAGGTGGAGAAAAATATGAACCACAAGAAGAGGATCCTCTTATGGGTTGGAGAGGAGTTTCCCGTTATATTTCTTCACAATTTGAAAAAGCTTTTAGGTTAGAATGTAGAGCGATTGGAAAAGTTAGGGAAGAGTATAAGCTTGATAATGTTTGGGTTATGCTACCTTTTGTTAGAACTACGTGGGAAGTTGAGAAAGTTTTGAAAATAATGGAAGAGGAAGGATTGAAACGCGGAATGAAAAACTTTCAAATATGGGCGATGATAGAGGTGCCCTCAACTGTTTTCTTGATAGAAGAATTTTGCAAATATTTTGATGGGTTTTCCATAGGTTCCAATGATCTTATAATGGGGATTTTGCTCGTTAGCAGAGATTCTGCTTTGCTTGCAAACATGGGATATTTTGATGAAATGAATCCTGCTGTACTTAAAGCTATAAAACAAGTGATAAAAGGAGCGCGTAAGCATGGGCGAACCATATCTATTTGCGGCCAGGGTCCTAGCATAAATCCAAAATTCACAGAATTTCTTATTAAGTGTGGAATAACCTCCATAAGCTTTAATCCTGACGCCCTTTGTAGAATGAGAAAATTTGTTTATGAAGTTGAACAAAACCTAAAGTAACTATCCAATAGAAGTTTGGGATTTATCTTTCCTTCTAAAATTAACAATCTTGTTAAAAGATCTGTATGTATGGGACAATAGCCATAATGCTTGTAGATAAGCCATTTTGATAAGTGTTTTAAGTTTCTTAGTCAAATTTTTTTAAAACCTTTTCTAAAAAGCCTTTAGCTCTTAACGTAAATATCTTTAAATATTTAACTATTTTTTATAAGTATGAGCTCTTTACTTAAACAGAGAAATAGGTTAATAGAAGGTGTAACTATCTATAAAACAAAGTACGGAAGTATTGGAGTTTCCTATTCACCAAACCAAATCACTTACATTACTCCTACACTTACTTCCGAAAAAAGAGACAAAATACTTGCATTAGAATCAAAATTTCCTGAGCTTCTTCCAAGAAAAGGCCATCTAATAGAAATAAAGGATATAGAGTATTTCACAGGATATGAAACGAGGGACTACCAAACGGAGATAAAAAATAGGCAGGTAATATACACAGAACGAAGGACAAGCATAGAAATAAATCTTCCAAAATCAGAAAAAGAACTTAAAAGAACAGAAACAGTGCTAGAAGAAATAGAGAAAATACTTGAAGTCACTGAATATCTCATTTAATTTTTTAGAATGACCTAAAAAATAATTAATCTTAATCGACTCCCAACATAAAACTCTTTCTCTTAAATTTTTTATGAAAGAAAAAACGGCGCTAAGAGTGTTAGAAGGAATTTAGTATTCGCCTTATATCAAAGTTAGAAATTTTTCTCGCTCTAATTATTTTTTCTTTAGCCATTTCTTTGAATTCTTCCTCACTTTTTTTAACTCTAGCGATTCCTAACTTTACAGCTTTACTAGCAACCGCGGCTGCTTCTTACCTTCTATACAACTTTAACATTTACAAGTGGATAAAAGAAAACATAAGATACTTGCCTGGAAGTTATTCTGAAGCTATGCTACCAAACGAAACTATAAAATTAAAAGCTGGAAAATGTGATGACCAAGCTATACTTTTTGCTTCTATGGCTGCTTCTATAGGAAGCGTTGTTAGAGTAAGATATGTCGAAGGTTGCCAGCATGCTTGGAGTGAGGTTTTCTTCCAGACAAAAAATGTTGAAGAGATAGTCAGTGAGCTTTCATTCTATTCAAATGAAAAAGAATTCCAGTATTTTGAAGCAGAAGATGGAATTTGAATACCATTCGATACTACATATAAAGTTGGAAGAATTGTCAATGATTGTTTAAATGCACTAAACACTTCAACAGCAAAATACTATTGTAAGAACCCATGCAAAAAAGAATATCCTTTTTACTACAATGGTTCTTGTTATTCTAGGTGTCCAGGAGGTACAGGAATTGGAAGTAAAAATTATCTTTGTTTAGAATGTTCAAATGAGTATCCCCTCACTTATAATAACAAATGTGTTAACGCTTGCCCAAACGGCACGGGATTAGCTTCAGATAATAAAACTTGTTTAGAATGTCCTACAGGTTATCAAACTTATAATAATATTTGCGTAACTTGTCCTGAAGGCTTCTACATTGGAAAAGACGGAAAATGCTACAAAAAATTGTAAAGTTTTTAATTATCTTTCAGACCAAATAAAATAATACCTTTATTTATCTACAAGCAACCATTTGTTAAACCATTGTAAAGTTAAATTAATAGCTAGTTTCTCATGCAACTTCTCCTCAAAATTGTGAGAAGCACCCTTGGCAAAATCAAAAAAACGAAAATTGTTTCTAATAAATTTGAAAAAAGTTTTTGATTGAGTTATTGGCACAACATTATCTTTATCTCCATGTAAAATCAATATAGGACATTTTATCTTTCTTAAAAAGGTTTCCAAGCTTATGGTCTTAAGTTCTTTTAAAAAATTATTACCAATTTTAAATTCCTTACCACTCTTTACATCCTTAAATACGATTAAATTTCCCTCTTCTCTTGTTTTTAACTCTTTCCCGCCTATAATATTGTTAAAGAATTGTTTTAAATTCAAACAGGATTCCATAGAACAATTGCCTTGACTTTTTTACTATAACTAAGAACAGTTATAGCCCCACCTAGACTCAATCCAAGAACACCAACTCTTCTGTAACCATGTTTCCATAGAAAATTGATAGCAGACTTCAAATCTTCAATTTCACTGGTGATAGATACATCTTCTAATTTTCCTTTGCTTTCACCCGAACCACGAAAGTAAAATCTTAAAACAATAAAGCCGTTTTTGCAAAAATTTCTCGCTATTCTATCTAATCTTCTATGAATCTTTCCCTTGCCTGTAAATCCATGACAAATTATAATAGCTTGTAGATTTCTTTCATTTGGTGAATATAAAAATCCTGCTATTTCTTTATCATCGTCTCCAAATAAAATTTTTGATATTTTCATTATTTTTAATTTGTTACATACAACATAAATTAGTTACTTGTATTCTTGTTATTCTAATGGGGTGCAAAAATTTTTCAATCAGATAATTAGAAGAAAAAAGAGGGAAGATGAAGTATTCCGAAAAGGTATGAGTTCTCATTTTTATATGAAGCGAAATAAACACTTTACATATTTCAATACCTAAGTCGGTAAAGCTTATTTTAATTTAAAGAAATGAAAAATATGTTATGAAGCTCAAAGATAAAGTTGCGATAATAACCGGCGCTGGTCAAGGAATAGGAAAAGAAATTGCTTTAACTTTTGCAAAAGAAGGAGCAAAAGTTGTAGTAACTGATATAACAGGAAAAGAAAAAGAAGTAGCTGAAGAGATAAAGAAGATGGGGAGAGAAGCAATTGCAGTAAAGGTAGATGTTTCTAAGATGGAAGATGCAAAGAGAATGGCTGAAGAAACTCTAAAGGCTTTTGGTAGAATAGATATACTAGTGAACAATGCAGGAATCTATCCATTCAAACCTTTTGTTGAGATGACAGAAAGTGATTGGGATAAAGTTATTAATGTAAATCTAAAAGGAACTTTCAATTGCACAAAGGCTGTTGTTGAAACGATGATAAAACAAAGATACGGAAAAATAATTAACATAACATCAATTGCTGGAACTGTTGTTGGATTCCCACAATTGACTCATTATTGTGCTAGTAAAGGAGGAATGACTGGTTTTACAAGAGCTTTAGCTTTAGAGCTAGCACCTTACGGAATAAACGTTAATGCAATAGCTCCAGGGCCAATAGAAACTCCTGGAACTATGACTCTTGGAAAAGAAGCTTATGAGAATCTCAAAAAAGCAATTCCAATTGGAAGATGGGGTAAAGCAGAAGATATAGCAAACTTAGCAGTATTTTTGGCCTCGGATGAATCTAGCAATATAACAGGACAAGTTATAGTAAGTGATGGAGGATACACAGTACAGTAAAATCTTAAATCTATTTTCCCTTATTTTTTAATTTTTATTGGAGTTTTTCAAAACCTTACTCAAAGGTTGTGAACGCTTAAATGTAAAAATGGGTTTTCAAGCTATACTAATAATCCATTTACAAAATTCGTCCATATTATCGAATGTATAAATGTTTTTATCATCGAACGCTGCAAACACTTTATTTTCTACAGGTGTTAAACCATAAGTTGAGTAGAAGTTTTCAACCAATGCTCTTATTCTATTACATTTCTCATACTCACTGATTGCATTATACCAATTCTCTCTAATTCTAGTATCCCCTTGGTCAAAGAAAGCAAAAGTGGGATAATCTTTCTCAAAGTAAAGAATACAAAAAGTAGTTAAATGTCTGTAAACTACTAAGTTATAGCATTTTAGATTCTCATTATATGCTTTGAAAAGAGAAAGAAGAAGTGTAGAAAAATCTTCACAATCTCCATAACCTCTCTTTAATGTTTCGTTGGGGAATTGCCAATAATCGCCCATATCAAAATAGTATTTAGCATCAACTTGAGCCCTTTTCTTAATATAATCAAGAGCATCGTATTCAGATTCAGGTATTTGATTTCTAAATGAATCTATAAACCATTTTACATCCTGAGGCCTAACAAAATTTGTAAATTCTATCAGATATTCTGGATAATGAAAGTTTTTCCTAGAGATATTGAAAAATAGAGTTTCGTTATCACTTACATTTTGCCAAGCAAATATAATTTTTATATCTCTTGGAACATCATTGACTTCACAATTTCCATCTTCGAGAGAGAAATAGATTGATAGATTTCCTCTAAATGGCGAATACAAGTAAATAACACTATTGTTTATTGTTGTTTCAAAAGAGCCGTTCTCAGAAAATAGAAATGCTTCACCATTAATTGAATGACACTCTCCTTGAACTTCTTTTATGTATATTCTATATTCACTTTTTGGAGAAATAGTGTCTTCGGTCTTACTTTCAGTATAATTCTGAATAATTGTATAGACTTTTGTAGTCGTTGGTTCTTTAATTTCTAATGTAAATTCTGGACTACTATTTGTTTGGTGTGGTTTGTATGTGATATAGGAAATGAGTATTCCTATTATAAAGAAGACAACCCATAATAATAAAGAATTCAGGTTAATCTCTATAACCTTTTCCATTCTTTAATTTGAAGGAGAGAAAATTTAATTTTTAAATTCGTATCATGAGAAAGGTTATTTAAATAAAGTGGTTCAGGTGCTGAACCAAAAAAGTCTCGCCCCCGCCGGGATTTGAACCCGGGTCTCAGGCGTGACAGGCCTGCATCCTAGGCCACTAGACGACGAGGGCATCTATAATTTTAAGTTTATCCTAGAATTAAAAATTTTGTAAAAATAAATTCGGTTGGCGGCGACGTGGATTTCCCGCTCCATGCGGAGCAGTACTTTCCACACCTCCGGGAGGCTTAACTTCCGGGATCGGAACGAGACCGGGTGTTTCCCTCCCGATCTGGCCGCCAACCGATAAAGTTTTTGTTCTTAAATTTATAAGTTTGAGTAAAAAGAAAAAATTTATATACTCAAATGAATAACACTTATGGCAGAGCAAATAAAATCTTCAAAAGAAGTTGAATACGATACTGAGAATGCAAGAAGGATATATGAGCTTTTAGAGAAAAGTGACAGAGGAATGACAATAGCAGAAATAGCAAAAGCTTTAAACTTGAATAGGCATACAGTAACAAAACTTTGTGAGAAAATGTTATTAGAGAAAAAAATTGATTATGATGAAAAGGGTCCAGCAAAAGTTTTCTATTCAGTTGGGCCAAGTAAATTCATTGCAAAAATGTCAGTCTCCCCTATAGAGTATCTTTGGGTGGATGTTTTCAAACAACCAAGATACAGAGGGGAAGAACCTTTTGTTAGGATAAATCAAACAAAACATGATAATTTAATTAGAACTGAAAGTAAGTTTAGAAGTGTTGGAGCAGTAGCAATAAAGAAATCTCAGCTTGAAGAATTAATAAAGGTTTTGAAGAAAGTTGCTAAAGAAGAGTTTGGAATAGAAGTTTAGCTTTTTTCCTTTTTTTAAACGTAAAAATTGAATAGTCAATAATCTTTATGAACGAGGAAGAGAAGAAAAGAGCAATTGCAGAATATGCAAATCTTCAGATCAGGTTAGAAGCTTTTGCTAAAGAAAGAGATGAAATATTTGAAAAAATTGAGGAAATTGAAGATACAATTTCTTCTGTTGAGGAAGTTAAAGAGAATTTAGATTCCTTATTTCCAATTGGTAATGGAGTTTATTGTGAAGGAAAAGCCAATGAAGAAAAATTTCTAGTTAATATAGGCGCTGGGATTTTATTAAAGTTAGATAAAAAAGAAGCTATTGAAATATTGAGAAAGAGGGCTGAAATATTAAAAAAAGCTATTGAAGAAATAAACGAACAAATGTCGAATATAATTTCAGAGCAAGAAAGAATTGCAAACCTTATAAACAAGGGTGAATAAATGTTTGATTTTTTAAAGAAGAAGTTAAAAGAAGTAGCTGAAAAAATCTCTGGTAAACAAAAAGAAATAGAGGAAGAAAAAGAAAAGATTGTTAAAGAGCCAGAAATCGTCGTAAAGGAAAAAATTGAAGAAAAAATTCCAGAGATAAAGGAGGAAGTAAAAGAAGTTAGAAAAGACAAAAGTCTGTTCTTTAAACTAAAAGAAAAAATAGTAAAGAAAGTTTTGGAAAAAAAACTAACAAGAGAAGATTTAGAGCCGTTATTAGAAAATTTTGGAGTTGAGCTTTTAGAGGCTGATGTTGCTTTCGAAGTTTCTGAAAAAATAAAGAACGATTTAATTAAAGAATTGGAAGGGAGGGAAATAAAAAAAGGGAGTGAAAAAGAGGTTGTAGTAGAAGCGATAAGAAAAAGTCTAAGTGGAATTCTAGATTTACCAAAAATCGATTTAGAAAAAGAGATAAAAAACAAAAAACCTTATCTAATAGTCTTCTTTGGGTTTAATGGCTCCGGTAAAACTACAACTATAGCTAAAGTTGCAAACTTTCTAGCAAAAAAAGGGTTTAGCTGTGTATTAGCTGCTGGAGACACTTTTAGAGCAGCATCAATAGAACAAATAGAAGAGCATGCAAAAAAGGTTAGCTTGCCAGTAATAAAACAAAAGTATGGAGCTGATCCTGCTGCAGTGATTTTTGATGCAAAAAAGTACGCTGAGGCTAAGAAAATTGATGTTGTTCTTGCGGATACTGCTGGGAGGAGTTATACAAACGAAAATCTTATGGAAGAATTGAAGAAAATTGTTAGAGTTAACAAACCAGACTTAAAGGTTTTAGTTATAGATAGTCTAACAGGAAATGATGCTATAAACCAAGCAAAGTTCTTTAATGAAATTGGAGTTGATGCTGTAATTTTTACAAAGCTTGATGTTAATGAAAAAGGCGGAGCAATACTTTCAGTTTCTTATCTTCTGAAAAAGCCAATACTTTTTGTTTGTGATGGTCAAAGGTATGAAGATATAAAATTCTTTGATAAGGAAGAGTTTTTAAACAATTTGTTAAGTTTTTAAACAGAATAAATTGTTAAAAGGTTAATTTGATTTATGCTAGAATCATTTTCAGAAGGTCTGAAAAATGCAATAAGGAAGATAATTGGAAAAAGTAGTGTTGATGAAAAGGCTGTAGAAGAATTTCTGAAGGAATTGAAGGTAATTTTTCTTCAGTCTGATGTAGACGTTGAATTGACTAACAAATTTATTGAAACTGTAAGGAAAAAAGTATTAAAAGAGAAAATTCCAGAGGGATTAACGCTAAAGGAGTATTTAATAAAAGTAGTTTACGATGAATTGGTTTCTATTCTTGGAAAAGAAGCAACAGACATAAAAGGAAAAAAGATAATGTTGGTTGGTCTTTTTGGAAGTGGGAAAACAACCACAGCTGGAAAGCTTGCATATTATTTAAAAAGGAGAGGTAAGGTTGCTCTTGTTGGATTAGATTACCATAGGCCGGCAGCTCCTGAACAATTAAAACAGATTGCCGAAAAAATAAATGTAAAATTTTTGATTGGGAAAGATACTTTTGAAGTAGCAAAAGAAAGCCTGGAAAAATTCAAAGATTATGATTATATCATTTATGATACTGCAGGTAGAGACGCTTTAGATGAAGAGTTGGCAAATGAACTCAAGAAATTAGGAGAAATAATAAAGCCTGATGAAGTTTTACTAGTTTTACCTGCTGACATAGGGAAAATAGCAAGAAAACAAGCTGAAGAATTCAACAAACTTGTTGGAATAACTGGAATTATAATAACGAAGATGGACTCTTCAGCAAAAGGTGGTGCAGCAATAGCTGCTTGTAGTGTTACTGGAGCAAAAGT